>RRZU010794058.1_pt1 | contig 28630 bp, 25 predicted proteins | sample 2165561 | NCBI WGS metagenome assembly RRZU01 (sample SAMN10456909, study PRJNA506462) | wastewater metagenome | isolation source: wastewater sludge | place: USA: Moscow, Idaho | reverse complement strand
GCGCCCTGGATGATCCGGTGGTCGTAGGTCGAGGTGAGGGTGAGGATCTTGCTCACCGCATTGCGGTTGAGGGTCTCACTCGAGGCGCCGGCCCACTCGGCCGGGTATTCCATCGCACCGACGCCGATGATCGCGCCCTGGCCCTGCATGAGTCGCGGCACCGAGTGCACCGTGCCGATCGTGCCCGGGTTGGTCAACGAGATCGATGTGCCGGCGAAGTCATCGACGGTGAGCTTGCCGGCCCGGGCCTTCTTGACCATGTCCTCGTAGGCCGACCAGAAGTGCACGAAGTCCATCGTCTCGGCCGACTTGATCGAGGGCACAAGCAGCTGGCGGGTGCCGTCCGGCTTGGCCAGGTCGATGGCCAGCCCGAGGTTGATGTGCGCCGGCTGCACGACGACCGGCTTGCCGTCCTGCTCGGCATACGAGTAGTTCATCTCCGGCATGACGGCCAGGGCCTTGACCATCGCGAAGCCGATGATGTGGGTGAAGGACACCTTGCCACCGCGGCTGCGGGCCAGGTGGTTGTTGATGACGACCCGGTTGTCGATCAGCAGCTTGGCCGGCACCGAGCGCACCGACGTCGCAGTCGGCACGTCGAGGGACGCCTGCATGTTCGTCACGACCCGTGCCGCAGGGCCCTTGAGCGGCCGCACGACGGCGTCGCTCTGGGCCGGTGGTGCCTGCGGCTTGGGGATGTCGCGCGGGGTGGGGGTCGGCACGGCCACGCTCGGCTTCGGCGGCTCGGGGGAGTCTGGGGGTGTGGGAGCGGCGGCGGGCGCGGGTGCGGCGGCGGGGGGCGACGCGATCGGCGGGCCCGCCGGAGCAAGCGTAGGACCAGGGGTCTTGCCGGAGCCGGACACGTGCTCGGGCGTGTAGTCGGCGAAGAATTCCCACCAGGCTTTGTCCACGAGGTGCTTGTCCCGTTGATATTGCTCGTAGAGCTCGTCGACGAGCCATTCGTTGGGGCCGAAGGCCGAGATCGGGTTGGCACTCGTGGACTGGTCGGGCACGGGTGGGTCGCCTCTTTCGTGTCGTCGCCGCTACGCGCGCCGGACCCGGCCCGGCGGCGGGCACATACCGGGGTCAGCCTAGCCTCGTCCCCCACCACCCGACCCCGCCGGGCCAGCGCCGTTGCAGCGCGGTACTTCCGCCGGAACCGCGGCCGGCCGCCCCGAGTCGGAACGGCCGGCCGCTTCGGTATGCCGCGTCGCTCAGGTGACGTCGCGGCGTACGGTGAGCCCGGTGCCGACCCCGGACATCACCGCGGCATATCCGGCGAGCACCAGCGCCCCAGCCCACCAGCTCAACGTGGGGGCGTCGGGGTTCTGCCCGAAGCTGCCCACCATCGAGGTGGTTGCACTGCTGGGGAAGAACTTGGCGATGCCCTGGCCCCAGCTCTGGAAGGACAGCACCAGCGCGAGGATCGGTTCGACGATCCAGGCCACCCCGATCGAGATGAGCAGGGCGGCCACCTGGTTCGGGATGAGGATGCCGGCCCCGAGACCGATCAGCGCCCACAGTCCGAGCACCAGCAGGCTCAGCGCCAGGGTGCGCCAGACCGAGCTGTCCGGGAACGGGGCATGACCCTTGAGGGCGATGATGGCGGCGCCCACGCTGACCGACCCGAGCAGTGAGACCAGGCCGTAGAACATCCCGATGACCAGCAGCGAGACCACCTTGGCCAGCATCACCAGGCTGCGTTTGGGGGTGGCCAGGAAGGTGCCGGTGATCGTCTTGTGCCGGTACTCCGAGCCGATCGCCATCACTCCGGCCGCCAGGGTGAGCAGATAGCTGACGCTGAGCCCACCGGTGTAGACGCTGCGGACCATCACCGGGTCGTCCAGCCCGGGCGCTGCCGGCGCCCCCGGGCCGGAGGCGGGCGAGCCGGCCATGAGCAGGCCGACCAACGCCGCCATGCCAGCGGCGGCGACGAAGATCGGGATGGCCAGGCCCCACCACATCCGGGTGGTGAAGAACTTGCGCAACTCGGCGCGCAGCGCGTTGACGAACATCACAGCTCAGCCCTCCTGATCGGCGATCGTCGGCCGGCCGGGAGGCAGCGGCGTCGCCGCAGGCGGTGGCGCTCCCGGGGCCGTGCCCGGCGGCATACCGGCGCGGTGTCGGTTGCGGTCGCCGGCCGACTCGGTGAGCCGGAAGTAGAGGGCTTCGAGGTCGCTGGTGAGGATACGCAGCTCGGTGATCGGCACCCGCCCCTGGAAGGCGAGCTGGCCGACCCGAGCCAGGTCGTGGGTGCGCACCGAGAGCGCGCCGTCGGGCTGGGGTTCGGCGATCAGGCCGCCGACCAGCAACGCGCTGCGCAGCCCGTCGGGGTCGGTGGCGCGCCACCGTCGTCGGTTCGCCGCGCAGCTGCGCGATCGAGCCCTCGGCGACCTTGCGGCCGTTGGCGATGATGATGACGTCGTCGACGGTCTGCTCGACCTCGGCGAGCAGGTGGCTGGAGACGAGGATCGTTTTGCCTTGACCGGCGAGGTGGCGCAGGAAGCCGCGCAGCCACCGGATGCCCTCGGGGTCCAGGCCGTTGGCCGGTTCGTCGAGCAGCAGCACGTCGGGGTCGCCGAGCAGGGCGGCGGCCAGGCCGAGGCGCTGGCGCATCCCCATGGAATAGCCCCCGGCGCGTTTGCCGGCGGCGGCCGGGATGCCGACCTGCTCGAGCAGCTCGTCGGCCCGTCGATCCGGTATGCCGCTCGCGGCCGCGAGCACCCGGAGGTGGTCCCGCCCGGTGCGGCCCGGGTGGAAGTTGGTCGACTCGAGGGCCGCGCCGACGGTGCCCAACGGGTCGGGCAGGTCGCGATAGCGCCGACCGCCGATGGTCGCGGCGCCGGAGCTGGGTCGGACCAGCCCGAGCAGCATCCGCAGGGTGGTCGTCTTGCCGGCGCCGTTCGGTCCGAGGAAGCCGGTGACCCGGCCGGGTTGCACCTCGAAGTCGAGGTTGTCGACAGCGATGAACTGGCCGAAGCGTTTGGTCAGGCCGGTGGCCGCGACCGCGTGCCTCCTTGCGCCGGCGCCCCGCCTCCCGGCGGCTGGCTCACTGGGGTCGCCAGGCCGCGTGATACCGGCCGCGGGGGACGGCACCGCGGGGGACGGCACCGCGGGGGACGGCACCGCGGGGGACGGCACCGCGGGGGGACGTGCGGGAGCCGCTGTGGGGAGGATCGCGGGTGCGGCGGAGGGATCGGTGTAGTCGGCAGCGGAGGGTGCCTCAGGTCCGGTCATGTCTCCATCGAAACACCCGTGAGTGCCGGCCGCATCCGCAGGGCGACGGATTCGGGGTCCCTCGCCTGGCGGATCGGGGTGCGGTCGGGGTTGGCTCGGGGTGATCCCGGGACGGGACGTTAGGGTGCTCGGGATGGGCGAATGGCTTCTGGTGTTGGCGGCGGTCGTTCTCACGATCGGGACCGCCGTCTTCGTCGCGGCCGAGTTCTCGCTCGTGGCCTTGGACCGTCCGACGGTGCAACGCGCGGTCGATACCGGTGACCACCGGGCTCGCACCGTGCTCACGTCGCTGCGGCGATTGTCCACCCAACTCTCCGCCGCCCAGGTCGGCATCACGCTGACCACCCTCGTCGTCGGCTTCCTCGCCCAACCCTCGTTCGGGGCCCTGGTGCGGATCCCGTTGGCGCGGGTGTTGCCGGCGGACATCGTCGAATCCGCTTCGGCCGCCGTGGCCTTGGTGTCGATCACGCTCTTCTCGATGGTTGTCGGGGAACTGCTTCCCCAGTTCCTCGGAATCTCCGCGCCATTGGCGACCGCCAAGGTGGTCGCCGGGCCCGTGCGGCTCTTCTCGATGGTGGCCAAGCCGCTCATCGCCGTACTGAACGGCTCGGCGAACGCCTTCCTGCGCAGCATCGGCGTGCAACCTCGCGAGGAACTCTCCGGCGCCCGTACTCCCCAGGAGTTGGCCAGCCTGGTGCGCCGCTCCGCCGATGCCGGCACACTCGAGGCGGCCACCGCGGTGCGGGTGACCCGATCACTCGACTTCGCCGATCGCACCGCAGCCGACGTGATGACTCCACGGATGCGGGCCACGTCGATCGAGCGCACGGCAACCGCCGCGGACGTCGTCCTGCTGGCCCGGCGCACCGGTCACTCCCGGTTCCCCGTGATCGGTGACGACTGGGACGACATCGATGGGATCGTGCACGTCAAGCAGGCGGTCGCGGTGCCACCCGAGCGGCGCGACGCGGTGCCGGTATCCGCGTTGATGGTGGCGCACGCGTTCGTGCCCGAAACGATTCGCCTTGACGGGCTACTCGTTCAACTGCGGGAGTCCGGGATGCAGCTGGCCGTCGTCGTTGACGAATACGGTGGCACCAGTGGAGTGGTGACCCTCGAGGACGTCGTCGAGGAGCTGGTCGGTGAGGTGGCCGACGAGCACGACTGGTCTGGTGGGCAGGGCCGTCGACTGCGCAACGGCACCTGGTCGGTGCCGGGTCTGTGGCGTCCCGACGAGGTGCGGGATCGGATCGGCGCCCCGGTGCCGGAGGACGCGGCGTACGAGACGCTCGGTGGGTTCGTCATGGCGCGGTTGGGGCGGGTGCCGGTGGCCGGAGACAGCGTCGACGTGCCCGGCTGGCGCGTCGACGTCGCCCGGATGGACGGCCGTCGGGTGGCGCGGGTGAGGCTGGTGCCCGCCGTGTCGGCCCGGCCGTCGGACGCCGAGGAGCTCTCATGAGCCACGCCGTCGCCCTGTGGGTCTCGCTCGGCCTGCTGCTCGCGAATGCCTATTTCGTCGGTGCCGAGTTCGCCGCGATGGCGGCGCGGCGCTCCACGCTGGAGCCGCTGGCGGCGGCGGGCAGCCGACGGGCCGGGCGTTGCCTGCAGGCGCTGGAGCAGATCGGCTCGATGCTGGCCACCGCTCAGCTGGGCATCACGGTCTGCTCGGTCGGGCTCGGTGCGCTCGCCGAGGTGGCCTTGCACGAGATCCTTCATCCGGTGGCGGCGCTGCTGCCGCTCGGGCCGGTGTGGGTCGATGCGCTGAGCCTGGGCGGCGCGCTGCTCGTCGTCGTCTACCTGCATGTGGTCGCGGGCGAGATGATCCCCAAGAACCTCGCCCTCGCCGGGCCGGATCGAGCCGCCCTCGTGCTGGTTCCGAGCCTGCTGCTCCTGTCGCGGCTGCTCCGCCCGGTCGTACGGGTCATGGAGTGGGTCGCGACGTCGCTGGTGCGCTTGGTCTTCCGGGTGGAGCCCAAGGACGAGATCACCTCGGCATTCACCGCCGAGGAAGTCGGCCACATCCTCGACGAGAGTCATCGCGAAGGCCTCATCGAGGAGCAACGCCAGGATCTGGCCCGGTCGGCACTGGAGTTCAGCGACAAGCAGGCGGCCGAGGTCATGGTGCCGGTGGCGCAACTGGTCACGGTCGCGAAGGGGGTCACCCCCGAGGACATCGAGCGGCTCGTGGCGCGCACCGGCTTCTCACGCTATCCGTGGTTGGACAGGGAGGGCCTGCTTGCCGGCTACGTGCACCTCAAGGACGTGCTGTATGCCGCCGACGACGCCGGGGATGCCGACAAACGCACCCAACGGGTGCCGCGTAAGCGGGTCCGCCGGCTCGCCACCGTCGGCCCCACCGACGAGATCGAGGATGTGCTCGCGACGATGCAGCGCAACGGTTCGCACTTGGCCCGGGTCGTGCAAGCCGACGGCAGCGTGCTCGGCGTGGTGTTTCTCGAAGACGTCATCGAGGAGTTGGTGGGTGAGGTGACGGACGCGACGCAGCGGTGACCGGGCTCGGGTGGCCTGCCAGGGTTGCGGTGAGCTGGTCCAACTGTTGTTGCAGCCGCCGCACCTCACCGGTGAGCTCGGCGAGGTCGGCGCGGGTGGCGGCCTGCGCATCGTGCTCGACCGAGCGGATGCGTTCCAGCAGCCAGGTGGCCATCGACGCGGTGACGATGCCCAGCAACGCGATCCCGCAGACCATGAGGGCCACCGCGACCAGGCGACCGGCGGCGGTGACCGGGAAGTAGTCGCCGTAGCCGACCGTGGTCACCGTGACGGTGGCCCACCAGAGGGCGTCGCCGAGGGTCTGGATGGCGCCCTCGCCATCGCGTTCCTCGGTCAGCACGGCCAGCGCGCCGAGATAGACAAGCAGGCTGGTGGCGCTGATGACATAGGTCGTGACCCGACCCCGCAAGGCCGCCGTCGCGTGCTTGTTGAGCCGGTTGAGCACCCGCAGCAGGGTGATCAACCGCACCAGCCGCAGCGGCTGGAAGACCGGCAGCAGCAGGGCGAGGGCATCGAGCCAGTGATGGCGGACGAACCCCCGCCGGTCGCCGGCAGCACGCCACTGGACGAGGAAGTCGACGAGGAAGACGCCCCAGCTCAGCCAGACGACCCCCGCGCAGACGTCCTGCCACCGGGGGTCCAATTGCGGGGAGATGACCGGCACCGAGTACGCCACGAGGAAGACGAGCGCCGTGAGGGCGAGCCAGACCTCGGCTCGGGTGCGCCGCTGGGCCGTAGCCGGGTCAGCCGAGGAGTCCGGCGGCGCGGCCAGCGGCGGCGGGCTCTGCGGCGGGGTCGGCGGCAACGTCGACTCGGTGAACAGCGGCTCGGGGCTCACCTGGCTCATGACTGGATGATGCAACACGCGATACCGCCTGGGCGTGCACACGCGTTCAGCGGTCGCCCACAGCACCTGGATGGTGCCCCCAGCAGGATTCGAACCTGCGCCCCCGCCTCCGGAGGGCGGTGCTCTATCCCCTGAGCTATGGGGGCCTGGGTGATTTGTCCATATTACGGTCTTTGGCAGACCGCTCTGGCCGATTTCCACGCCCGCAGGAGGGTATCAGCCTAGGCTGCCGGACATGGAACCGGCGGATCGGGCGGCGCCGGCCGCCACGCGTGGCCGGGGGTCAGTGCTGGTGTGTGACGACACCGAGTCGATCCGTCGGCTGTTGCGGATCAACCTCGAGCTCGACGGTTTCGAGGTGCACGAGGCCAACGACGGCGCCGATGCCTTGGCGCTATTGGAGCGGCTACGAGCGGCCGGTCAGCTGCCCAAGGTGATCATCCTCGACGCGCAGATGGCGCCGCGGGACGGTTGGTGGGCGCTGGAGCAGATCAGGGCCTGCCCGCTGCTCAACGTGCTGCCCGTGCTCATGGCCACGGCCGCCCCCTCCTGCGAGGACAAGGAGCGGATGCGCCGGGCCGGACTCGATGCCTGTGTCCGCAAGCCTTTCGATCCCGATGACGTGCTGGCGCTGGTCGAGGGTTTCGCCGCCGAGGGCCGCCACCACCAGCCACATCGGTGATGCCCGCAGGACTGTCCGCACTCGCGGCCCGGGTGGCCGAGGTCGCCGCCGGTCTGGTCACCTCCGCCGTCGGGTCGGACGCCACGGCACGGCCGGTCCTCGCCTCATCGGGTATGCCGCCGGCTCCCGCCCCGCTGGAACGCACCGCGGGCTCTCCCTGGGTCTGGCTGAGCGGGCAAGCGCTGCGCAGCCGGATCACCGCAGATCGGCTGGCCGTTGCCCTCGCCGGCGACCCCGACCTGGAGTCGGCGCGGCCCCAGCCGAGCGGTTTCGTCGAGCTCACCCTCACGGCACCCGCGCTGCGGCGGATGCTCGCGGCGCTCGCCACCGGCGCGGGACTGCCGGACGCCGTCGGCTGGCCACCGCCCGCTCCCGGCGAAGACGTCGTGCGTTTCGAGGCGGCCCGCCGGGCCGGCGGGGCACCGCCGCTCCCGGCGCCCGTGCTGACCCGGCGCATCGTGGCCAATCCGGTCGTCGCCGTGCAGCTCGCCCACGCTCGGGCCGTCCGGGGCCCCGGCCCGGCGGCCTTCAGGCCCGGCCCCTCGGCGGGCGCGATCGACCGGCAGACAGCCGCTCTGATCACCGAACTGCTCGATGCACCAAGGCGATTGGCACACCATCAAGGGCGTCCGCGGGAGGTGACCGGGGCCCTGGAGGGGGTGGCGGCGGCATACCTGGCCTGGGATGGGCGCCCGGTCGGCGGGGTGAGCGGGCCGCCGCCGCATGTGCTCTCGATGCCCGGCCCGGCGGAGGTGGCCGCGGCGACCCGGGTCGTCTTGGAGCGCGGACTCGCGCAGCTCGGGGTACACGCGCCCGCAAGGATGTGAGCCATGCGCGCACACGAAGCGGGAGCTCTGCATGCCGACGGCTACCGCGGCCCGACCTGGTTGCAGCGCCCCCAGGACGTCAACGCGATCACGCCCGCGTTGTGGGCCACGAGCGTCGGCCGCGGCATCGACGGCATCCTGACCGTCGGGGGCGTGTCGGTAACCGAGCTCGCCGGGCGGTTCGGCACCCCGGCATACATCATCGACGAAGACGATTTCCGCACCCGGGCAAAGGAATTCGCCTCGGCCTATGGTGAGATGTTCGAGGGAGTGTGTGGCGGGGCCGACGTCTACTACGCGGGCAAGGCCTTCCTGTGCACCGAGGTGGCCCGGTGGATCAAGGACGACGGGCTCAACCTCGACGTGTGCTCCGGCGGTGAGCTGGCCGTGGCCATCCGGGCCGGCTTGCCCGGCGCGCGAATCGGTATGCACGGCAACAACAAGAGCCTCGCCGAGCTCGAGGCCGCGGTCGAGCACGGGGTCGGACGGATCATCGTCGACTCCTTCGAGGAGATCGACCGGCTGGCCCGCACGGCGGCCCGCCTGGGCCGGGCCGCGCCGGTGCTCGTGCGGGTGACCGTCGGCGTCGAGGCGCACACCCACGAGTTCATCGCGACCGCCCATGAGGACCAGAAGTTCGGCTTCTCGCTGTCCGGGGGTGACGCAGCGGAGGCGGTGCGCCGGATCCTCGGGCACGCCCCGCACCTGCGCCTGCTCGGGTTGCACAGCCACATCGGCAGCCAGATCTTCGACACCTCCGGCTTCGAGGTGTCGGCGCGCCGGGTGCTGCGGTTGCACGCCGAGGTGGCCCGCGAGCACGGCATCGAGCTGCCCGAGCTCGATCTCGGCGGTGGCTTCGGCATCGCCTACACGAGCGAGCACGACCCGCTGCCGCCCAAGCACCTGGCCGCCGAGATGGCCGACATCGTCGAGCGTGAGTGCCGGGTCGGGGGCGTCGCCGTGCCGCGCATCTCGATCGAGCCGGGCCGGGCCATCGCCGGGCCGTCGACCTGCACGCTCTACGAGGTCGGCACGGTCAAACCGGTGCGTCTGGACGGCGGGGCCAGTCGCACCTATGTCTCGGTCGACGGGGGGATGAGCGACAACATCCGCCCGGCGCTCTATGACGCCGACTACTCCTGCACCCTGGCCAGCCGGGCCTCCACCGCACCGCCCACCCTGGCCCGGGTCGTCGGCAAGCACTGCGAGAGCGGCGACATCGTCGTCAAGGACGAGTTCCTGCCGGCCGATGTCGCCCCGGGCGATCTCATCGCGGTGCCCGGCACCGGTGCCTATTGCCGGGCGCTGTCCAGCCAGTACAACCACGCACCGCGGCCCCCGGTCGTGGCCGTCAAGGACGGAGCGGCCCGGCTGATCGTGCGGCGCGAGACCATCGAGGACCTGCTGGCCCTCGACGTCTGGTGAACCGGGGCGCGCCGAGCACGGCGGATGCGTCAGGATAGGGCCTCGTGGTGAGCGACAAGAGCGACGACGGCAGCGCCGGCGCAGGCGCCGAGCCCCGAGCCGACCCGAGCGCCGACCCGGCAGTCGAGCCGAGCGCCGGCCCGGGCGACCGGGCCACGCTGCGGGTGGCGCTGCTCGGTTGTGGGGTCGTGGGGTCGTCGGTGGCCCGGTTGCTCACCGTGCATGGCGCGGATCTCGCGGCGCGAGTGGGTCGGCCGCTGCAGCTGGTCGGCATCGGCGTGCGCCGGGCCGGGCGCAATCGTGCGGCCGCCGGCGTCGACCCAGCGTTGTTCACGACCGACTCGGCCGAGTTGGTCACCCGCGCCGACATCGTCGTCGAGGTGATCGGCGGCATCGAGCCGGCCCGCACCCTCATCCTGCGCGCCATGGCGCACGGCGCGTCGGTGGTCACCGCGAACAAGGCATTGCTCGCCGAGGACGGCCCCACGCTGTATGCCGCGGCGGCCCGCCACGGGGTCGACCTCTACTACGAGGCGGCGGTCGCGGGCGGCATACCGCTGTTGCGGCCACTGCGGGAATCGCTGGCCGGTGACTCGGTGCGCAAGGTCATCGGCATCGTCAACGGCACGACGAACTACGTCCTGGACAAGATGGACACCACCGGCGCCGGCTTCGCCGACGCGGTGAGCCAGGCCCAGTCGCTGGGCTACGCCGAGGCCGACCCGACCGCTGACGTCGAGGGTTTCGACGCGGCGGCCAAGGCGGCGATCCTGGCCAGCCTGGCCTTCCATACCCGGATCAGTGCCCGCGACGTGCACCGCGAGGGCATCACCGAGGTCAGCGCGACCGACATCGCCGCCGCCAAGGAGATGGATTGCGTCGTCAAGCTGCTCGCGATCTGCGAGCGGGTGCCCGGCGATAGTGGCCCCGGCGTGTCGGTGCGGGTGCACCCGGCGATGATCCCGCGGCGCCACCCGCTCGGCGGGGTGCGCGAGGCCTTCAATGCCGTCTTCGTCGAGGCTGACGCGGCCGGGCAGTTGATGTTCTACGGGCGCGGCGCCGGGGGCGACCCGACGGCCAGCGCGGTCCTCGGCGACGTCGTCGCGGTCGCCCGGCACCGGGTCACCGGGGGTCGCGGACCGGGCGAGAGTGCCTACGCCGACCTGCCCGTGTTGCCGATGGGGCAGGCGATCACCCGCTACCACATCAGCCTCGACGTCGCCGACCGTCCGGGTGTGCTGGCCCAGGTGGCGACCGCTTTCGCCGAGCACGATGTGTCCATCGAGACGGTGCGCCAGGCCCAACTGGCCGACGTGCTCGTCGATGGCGACCCGGGTCGGCGGGCCAGCCTCGTCGTCGTCACCCATGCCGCGCCGGATGCCGCGCTCTCGGCGACCGTCGAGGCGCTCGCCGCGCTGCCGGTGGTGCGCGGAGTCATCTCGGTCATGCGCGTGGAAGCTGTCTGACGTGGCCCAGCACCGGCAGATCCGTGTCGGCCACCCGGCGGAGGGCTGAGCCGCGATGCGGGCGGTACCCGTCGGTGCGGCGATCCGGGTACGGGCGCCGGCCAGCTCGGCCAACCTCGGGCCCGGCTTCGATTCGATCGGGCTCGCGCTGGGGGTGTGGGACGAACTGGACTTCACGGTGACCGCCGAGCCGGGCCTGCGCATCGAGGTGAGCGGGTCGGGTGCCGACGGGGTGCCCCGGGACGAGTCGCACCTGGTCTACCGGTCACTTGCCCGGGGGCTTCGCGAGCTCGACGTCGCGGTGCCCGCCGGGCTGCTCCTGCAGACCCGCAACAGCGTGCCGCACGGCCGGGGGATGGGCTCGTCGGCGACCGCGATCGTTGCCGGTGTTGCTGCTGCACACGGACTTTCGGCGCTCGCAGCCGGTGTCGACGCGGTGTCGGGGCAGCCCGTCGAGATCGATCTCGCGGGGGTGAACGACCTCGCGAGTGAGCTCGAGGGCCATCCGGACAACGCCTCGGCGGCCGTCTACGGTGGGATGACCCTGTCGTGGACCGCCGACCCGGTGGGCGGCGACCCCCGTATCGGCGCCGTGGACGTCGCCACCGGAGGCGCCCAGGCGAGCTCGGGGGCCCGCGAGGGGCAGACGCTGACGGTACCCCTGCCGCTGCACCCGGAGGTCACCGCCGTCGTCTTCGTGCCGGAGACGACCCTGGCCACGCACACCGCGCGAGCGCTGCTGCCCGAGCGGGTGCCGCTGCGCGATGCCGCGGCCAACTCGGCCCGGGCCGCGCTGCTCGTCGAGGCGGCCACCCGACGCCCGGAACTGCTCGTCGCGGCGACCCGGGACTGGCTGCATCAGGAGGCCCGCCGCCCCTCGTATGCCGCGTCGATGGCTCTCGTCGACCGGCTCCGGGCCCAAGGTCATGCCGCGGCGATCTCCGGTGCGGGCCCGAGCGTGCTCGTGCTCACGACCCACGACCGGGCCGACGGGGTGCAGGCCGACCCCGCCGGGTGGCGGAGGTTGGCACCCGGCATACCGGATCATGGGGTGCGCGTGCTGGTCCGGTGAGGTCTCGGACGGGTGGCGACACCAGGAGAATTGGCCCGGTCGCTGGAGTCGGGCATGTGCGTGGTCCGCGAGGTGTTACATTGGGCAGGCACCGCGCGGGGCGGCTTGCTCCACGAGCCGAGAAAACGCGGTCGCACACCCCGACGACACAGGCATTCAGCCTGGGCATGCGTGCCACGCACGCGTGAACACGTCGTGCGCGGAAAATCCACACGGTCGAGTTGGCTCGGCCGCACCACAGGCTCGGTGGCATCAGTGCCCCAGCCGTACGAGGGGAAGGGTCCTTCGTGACAGAGACCATGGAGACCGCCGGCGCTTCGGTGCGCAGCGGTCTCGCCGCCATGAAGCTCACCGAGCTCAAGGGGCTGGCCGCCGGTCTGGGCATCACCGGCACCACCAAGATGCGCAAGGACGACCTCGTCGCGGTGATCGCCGCGCGCCAGGGTGGCCCGGCGCGGTCACGCTCCGCCGAGTCCGGCGGTGGGTCGGCGGACGGTGCCGCGCGCAACGGCGGCAGCGCCCGCGCCCCGCGTCGGGCGGTGGCCGCCCAGGGTGCCGCTGCCGCGCCGCAGGAGCGTGCCGAGGAGTCCGACTCGCGTGAGCCGCAGGGCCAGCAGGACCGCCCGGCTCAGCAGGACCGCCCGGCTCAGCAGGACCGGCCGGCTCAGCAGGGCCAACCGGGCCAGCAGGACCGTGAGGTGGCCGGCGGCGGTCGCAGCGAGGACGGCGAGCGGCCTGAGGGCCGGGAGCGCCCTTGGGAGCGGCGCCGTCGGGAACGCGGGCCGGTCGACGGCTCGGCCGATGGCTCGGGTCAGCGCGACGGCCAGCAGAGCCAGGGCCAGCGCGATGGCCAGCCGGGCCAGGGCCAGCGCGACGGCCAGCAGGGCCAGGGCCAGCGCGACGGCCAGCAGAGCCAGCGCGACGGCCAGCAGAGCCAGCGCGACGGCCAGCAGAGCCAGGGCCAGCAGGGCGGCCAGTACCGTCAGCAGGGCGGGAACCGCTACGACGACGACGGTGACGGGCGCTCCGGGCGTCGGCGCAACCGCCAGCGCAGCCGCGACCGCAAGCGCGGCCGCAGCCAGCTCGGCGGGATGCCGATGGGCCAGGAGAGCGGCGAGCTGGAGCCTCAGATCGGTGAGGACGACGTGCTCGTGCCGGCGGCCGGCATCCTCGACGTGCTCGACAACTACGCCTTCGTGCGCACCTCGGGTTACCTGCCCGGGCCCGACGACGTCTACGTGCCGCTGGGCATGGTGCGCCGTTACGGGCTGCGCAAGGGTGACGCGGTGACCGGGGCGGTCAAGGCCTTGCGCGATGGTGAGGCGCCGACCGCGCCGTCGGGCAACCGGGCCAAGTTCAACCCCTTGGTGCGCCTCGACACGGTCAACGGCCAGCACCCGGATCAAGCCAGGAACCGGGTGGAGTTCAACAAGCTCACGCCGCTCTACCCGCAGGAGCGGATGCGGCTGGAGACCACCCCGTCCACGGTCACGACCCGGGTCATCGACCTCGTCTCGCCGATCGGCAAGGGTCAGCGTGGACTGATCGTCAGCCCGCCGAAGGCAGGCAAGACGCTCATCCTGCAGGCCATCGCCAACGCGATCACGACGAACAACCCCGAGGTGCACCTCATGGTCGTGCTCGTCGACGAGCGCCCCGAAGAGGTCACCGACATGCAGCGGACGGTGCGCGGCGAGGTCATCGCCTCCACCTTCGACCGGCCGGCCGACGACCACACGACGATCGCCGAGCTGGCCATCGAGCGGGCCAAACGGCTCGTCGAGATGGGCCACGACGTCGTCGTGCTGCTCGACTCGATCACCCGCCTGGGCCGCGCCTACAACCTGGCTGCCCCGGCGAGCGGCCGGATCCTCTCCGGTGGTGTCGACTCGGCCGCGCTCTACCCGCCCAAGCGCTTCTTCGGCGCCGCCCGCAACATCGAGCACGGCGGCTCGTTGACCATCCTTGCGACCGCTCTCGTGGAGACCGGTTCGAAGATGGACGAGGTGATCTTCGAGGAGTTCAAGGGCACCGGCAACATGGAGCTCAAGCTCAGCCGCGAGCTGGCCAACCGCCGGATTTTCCCCGCCGTCGACGTCAATGCCTCGGGCACGCGCCGCGAGGAGATCCTCATGGGCAGCGACGAGCTGAAGATCATGTGGAAGCTGCGCCGGGTGCTCTCGGCGCTCGACCCGCAGCAGGGCATCGAGCTGTTGTTGGACCGGCTCAAGAAGACCAAGGGCAATCTCGAGTTCCTCGTGCAGGTGCAGCGCACCAGTTCGATCAAGCTCGACGATGACGACGACGACTGATCGGATTCCGCCCTACGGTCGCCGGGAGCCGTCCGAACAGGGGATCTGAGCGACCACCGCTGCGCCCTACCCTGATTGACACGAGGGGGACGGCGGCTGCGGATCCACGAAAGCCCGGTCGGGGGAGACGGCCGGGCTTGGTCCGACGTTGAGTCCGCTCATCGGCAAACCACGTCGTGGAGCCGCAGCCCCGCTTCCTCGTTCGTCCTCGGGATCTCGCCTCGGGACACGCGCTGCAGCCTGCCATCCGGCGCAGCTTTCTGACGGGTCCAGGGGGCCCGTCAGTGCTCCTCACCCGTTGCGCCCCGGACCGGCCGTGGGACCGAGTGGCAGCGCGTGGAATGCCCGGCCGGCGGCCGTCGTTTAGGTCGCGTGCGCCGACTCTGGCACACTGGATCCTCGGCCCGGTTCACGGCAGCCGTGGCACGTGTCACGCGTGCCCGCCGACCCGGCGCCACCACGAGATTCGAGGAGAGACACCCGTGAAGAAGGACATCCACCCGGCCTACGGGTCGACCCAGGTCACCTGCACCTGTGGCAACTCGTTCACCACCCGCAGCACCGCCAAGAACGGCGTCATCCACGCCGACGTGTGCTCCCAGTGCCACCCGTTCTACACGGGCAAGCAGAAGATCCTCGACACCGGTGGCCGGGTGGCCCGCTTCGAGGCTCGGTACGGCAAGAAGGCCAAGTAGCGTCTCGTCCGCCGGCTCCGCGCTACCCCCACGGGGTATGCCGCGGGCCGGCGTTCGTGTTTCTCCCGACCTACCCGACGGGGTCACCGATCCGACCCAAGACCCGGACCGGCGGGTGACCCGACCGGACGACCGATCCGATGACCGACCCGAAGACCCGATCCGACACGCGTGACGGAGCCTGTGATGAGCGAGCCAGCCGAGGCCCTGCTGGCCGAGTACCTCGACCTCGAGGTGGCCCTCGCCGACCCCGCGGTGCACGCCGACCAGGCCCGGGCGCGCAGGCTCGGCAAGCGGTATGCCGCGCTGGGGCCGGTCGTCGCGGCATACCGGATGGTCGTGGCGGGTCGCGCCGACCTGGAGGCGGCCCGCGAATTGGCGCGCGAGGAGCCGGATTTCGCGGCCGAAGTGCCCGCGGTGGAGGCGGCGCTGACGGCGGCCGAAGAGGCATTGCGCACTCTGCTGCTGCCGCGTGACCCCGACGACGACCGTGACGTCATCCTCGAGGTGAAGGCGGGGGAGGGAGGCGAGGAGTCGGCGCTCTTCGCGGGTGACCTGCTCCGGATGTACCTGCGCTATGCCGACCGGCGCGGCTGGCGGGTCGAGGTGCTCGATGAGACGGAGTCCGACCTTGGCGGTTACAAGGACGTGCGGATCGCGTTGCGCGCCAAGGGCGTTCCCGGCCCGGGCGAGGCGCCGTGGGCCCGGTTGAAGTACGAGGGTGGGGTGCACCGGGTGCAGCGGGTGCCGGTCACCGAGAGCCAGGGGCGCATCCACACCTCGGCGGCCGGGGTGCTCGTCATGCCGGAGATCGACGACGCCGACGACGATGTGCAGATCGCCCCGGCCGAGCTGCGCATCGACGTCTATCGTTCCTCCGGCCCGGGTGGGCAGAGCGTCAACACGACCGACTCGGCGGTGCGGATCACCCACCTGCCGACCGGGCTCGTGGTCTCCTGTCAGAACGAGAAATCCCAGCTGCAGAACAAGGAATCGGCGCTGCGGGTGCTCAAGGCACGGCTGCGGCAACAGGCCAAGGACCAGGCCGACGCCGAGGCGTCCGCGGCGCGGCGCTCGCAGGTGCGCACCGTCGATCGCTCCGAGCGGATCCGCACCTACAACTTCCCGGAGAACCGGATCGCCGATCACCGCACCGGTTTCAAGGCCTACAACCTCGACATCGTCCTGGACGGTGAGCTCGACCCGGTCGTGCAGTCGTGCATCGACGCCGACGAACTCGAGCGGATGGCCACCGCGGGCCGCCCGGCCGACCCGGGCGGGGCCTAGCCGGATGACCGAGCTGCGTGAGGCCGTCCGCGCCGCCACCGCCGAGCTCGCCGCAGCCGGGGTGGCGTCGGCGCCGGTCGACGCGCTGGTGCTGGCCGCGCACGTCCTCGGTGTCGAGATAGCGCAGGCGCGTCGACTGCTCGTGCTCGGCGGGATCGACATCCCCGACGCGTATGCCGCGCTCGTCACCGAGCGCGCGCGACGAATCCCGTTGCAGCACTTGACCGGTGAGGCGCACTTCCGGACTCTGACGCTGCGCGTGGGGCCGGGGGTCTTCGTGCCACGTCCGGAGACCGAGACGCTCGTCTCACTCGCGCTCGAGGCCGTGGACGAGATCTCCGCCGACGGCGCGGCATCGGTCGTCGACCTCTGCACCGGCTCGGGGGCCATCGCCTTGTCGCTCAAAGCCGAACGCCCCGCGCTGACCGTGCGGGCCGTCGAGGTCGATCCGCTCGCGCACGGGTGGGCGGCCGCCAACCGCGACCGGCTCGGGCTCGATGTCGAGGTGGACCTGGCAGATGCGCGGACGGCATACGCCGAATTGGTCGGCACCGTCGATGTGGTGACATGCAACCCGCCCTACATCCCCGACGACCAGGTGCCGATCGACCCCGAGGTGCGCGACCACGACCCCGCGCTCGCGCTCTACGGGGGGCGCGTCGACGGTCTGGAGTTGCCGTTGGCGATGGCGGCGCGCGCGGCCGAGTTGTTGCGCCCGGGAGGCGCTCTCGTCATGGAGCACGCCGACGTCCAGGGCTCGGCGCTGTTGCGGGCCTTCGCAGCGAGCGGCTCGTGGCGCAACGCCACCGACCACGCGGATCTCACCGGTCGCTCACGGGTGGTCGTGGCTCGTCGGATCGGCGCCGGCGGATAGCCCGCGGATCACCTCGGTGCTGCGCCACGTCGACAGCCGGCGGCCGTCGTGGCGTGCTCTGCCCATGACCTCGCCCCTGCCGATGACCGGACAGACCGTGCTCGTGACCGGAGCGACCGGCGGGATCGGCCTGGCGACCGCACTCGGCCTGGCCGGTCTCGGCGCCCGGATCGGCGTCGTCGGCCGCGACGAGCAACGCACGGCCGCTGCGTTGGAGGCCGTGCGGGCGGTGCCCGGGTCCGGCGGTGCCGACCCGTTCCTGGCGGATCTGTCGATCCAGCGCGAGGTGCGGGGGCTCGCGGCGGCGGTGCTCGCGGCATACCCAGGCCTGGACGTCCTGGTCAACAACGCCGGCGGCTTCTGGAGCGCGCGGCATGTGACCGCAGACGGCCTGGAGCGGACCTTCGCCGTCAACCATCTTGCGCCGTTCCTGCTCACCACCCTGCTCACCCCCCTGCTGCTAGAACGGGGTCGGGAAAGCCCCCCGTCTCGGGTGGTGACCGTCTCCTCGGATGCGCATCGCGCCGGGCGGATGGACTTCGAGGACTTGCAGGCCGAGCGGGGCTATTCGGGCATCCGGGCCTACGCCCAGTCCAAGCTCGCCAACATCCTGTTCACCGGCGAGTTGGCCCGCCGCCTGAGCGGGCGCGGGGTCACTGCCAACGCCGTGCACCCGGGCGGAGTGCGCACCGGGTTCGCCCGCGAGGACGCCGGGATCGCCATGCGGTTGGGGCTGACGGTGGGGGCGGTCTTCCTGAAGTCGCCCGAGCAGGGCGCTCGCACGTCCGTGTATGCCGCGTCCGCAGCTGAGCTGGCGAACGTCACCGGAGCGTATCTCGCCAAGTCGCGGCGGGCCCGCCCTCACCAGCGGGCCCGGGACGACGCTGCGGCCGCCCGGCTCTGGGCCGTGAGCGAGGAACTCGTCGCCCGCTCGGCGGGCTGACCGCGCCGTTCGGGTCGAGGCCGATCGCCCGCCTAGGATTCGGGTCATGGCTGAGGTCCTCGACTGCACGACGCCGCAGGGGCTGGCTGCCGCCGTGTCCGCAGCGGCAGCCGCCGTGCGCTCGGGTGGCGTCGTCGTGCTGCCCACCGACACGGTCTACGGGATCGGGTGTGACGCCTTCGACGCGGCGGCCGTCTCGGCGGTTCGGGCCGCCAAGGGCCGGGGCCGCGACATGCCGCCGCCGGTCCTCGTGCCTGGCCCGCGGACCGTCGACGGTCTGGCCCGCGAGGTGCCCGCGTATGCCCGGGCGCTCATCGACCGGTTCTGGCCCGGTGCGCTGACCGTCGTCGTCAAGGCCCAGTCGTCGTTGCAGTGGGACCTGGGGGAGACCAACGGCACGGTCGCCGTGCGGATGCCCGACGACCCGGTCGCCCTGGCTTTGTTGACCGAGACGGGCCCGATGGCCGTCACCAGCGCCAACCGCACCGGTATGCCGCCCGCCCCCACCGTCGCCGACGCCCAGGAGCAGTTGGGTGACGCTGTGGCCGTCTATCTCGACGGCGGCCCGGCCAACGGCGGCCCCGCCTCGACGATCGTCGACTGCACGGGGGAGGCTCCGGTGATCCTGCGGGCGGGGGCGGTGGGCGAGGCGGAGATCCTCGAGGTCGTCGCTGCGGCCCGGGCCGCCGCCGACCAGGCCGCCGCCGTGGCGGCCGCCGCGGTGGCGCTGGAACAGGCCCGGGTCCGCAAGATCGCCGAACGCGAACAGGCCGAGCGTGATCGCGTCGCCGATCCGCGTCGACGCCCGGGCGCGAAGGTCGCCGGCTCTCGGCGCCGGCCGACGTGACCACCGACCCGAGGGGGGAGGAGCGGCCCAGCCCTGACGTGGCGGCCGCCGTCCCCAGCCAGACACGCTCGGGACCGGCGTTTTGGCTGATGCAGAAGGTGAGCTGGGGCGCACCTTCTGCATCAGTGCAGTGCCAAGTGGCATCAGCACTGGGGGAGGGACACGGCATACAGTGGGGGCCTGCCCGGCCGGCGGGCCAGCACCCCCCCTCCCGATCCAGGAGCGCCCTCGATGAGCGAGTTCTACGGCAGCGACTTCGACGCCTTGCAGGCCTTCGACCCGGACATCGCGGGGGTGTTGCTGTCCGAGCTGGGTCGCATCCGCAGCGGCTTGCAGCTCATCGCCAGCGAGAACCTCTCCAGCCCGGCGGTGCTCACCGCGCTGGGCTCGACGCTGTCGAACAAGTACGCCGAGGGCTACCCGGGCCGGCGTTACTACGGCGGTTGCGCCGAGGTCGACAAGGCCGAGCAGATCGCCATCGACCGGGCCAAGGCGCTCTTCGAGGCCGACCACGCCAATGTGCAGCCGCACTCCGGTGCCAGCGCCAACCAGGCCGTCTACGGGGCCTTCGTCAAGCCGGGCGAGACGGTGCTCGCGATGAGCCTGCCGCACGGCGGGCACCTCACCCACGGCGCCAAGGTGAGTTTCAGCGGCAAGTGGTTCAACGTCGTGCACTACGGCGTCGACAAGGACACCGAGGACATCGACTACGCCCAGGTCGAGGCGCTGGCCAAGGAGCACCGGCCCAAGGTCATCCTCGCCGGGGGGTCGGCGATCCCGCGCCTGGTCGACTTCGCCCGGTTCCGGGCCATCGCCGACGAGGTGGGTGCGATCTTCTGGGTCGACGCGGCCCACTTCATCGGCCTGGTGGCCGGCAAGGCGATCCCCAGCCCGGTCCCGTATGCCGATGTCGTGAGCTTCACGACCCACAAGGTGCTGCGCGGCCCCCGCTCCGGCGCGATCGTCTGCAAGGCCGAGCATGCCGCGGCCATCGACAAGGCGGTCTTCCCGATGATGCAAGGCGGCCCGCAGATGCACACCGTCGCGGCGAAGGCGGTCAACTTCAAGGAGTGCGCCACCCCCGAATACGCCGCGTATGCCGCGCAGGTCGTCCGCAACGCGGCCGTCCTCGCGACCGAGTTGGGCAAACACGGCATCCGCCCGACGACCGGTGGCACCGACACCCACCTGTCGTTGCACGACCTGCAGGGTGTCGGGGTCAGCGGCAAGGACGCCGAGGCCCGCGCCGACGCCGCCGGCATCGTGCTCAACAAGAACGCCATCCCCTTCGACCCGGCCCCGCCGAGCATCGCCTCGGGCATCCGGGTGGGCACCCCCTGCGTGACCACCCAGGGCATGGGTGAGGCCGAGATGGTGCAGATCGCCCAGCTCATCGCCACCGCCGTCACCGAAGGCGACGCCGACCCCGGGCACCCGGTCTCCCGGCAGGTGCGGGCCCAGGTCGACGACCTCGTGACGCGCTACCCGGCATACCCTCGCTGACGGAGGCAGTTTCGAGGAGCCGAGGGAGTGCGCGAATACCTGTTGGTCTGTGTGGTGGCGATGGCCGTCACCTATCTGGCCACCCCGCTGGTGCGCGCCCTCGCGGTCATCGTCGGTGCGGTGACGCCGCTGCGTGAGCGCGACGTGCACACCGTGCCGATCCCGAGGCTGGGCGGCGTGGCGATCTTCCTCGGCTTCGCGGCCGCTACCCTGGTGGCCCGGGAGTTGCCCTTCCTGCGCCAGACCTACGGGCTCGGGCAGATCAGCGGGGTGTTCTTCGGGGCGGCGATCATCGTGACCGTCGGCGCGATAGACGACATCCGCGAGCTGGACTGGGTCGCGAAGCTGTCCGGGCAGCTGCTGGCGGCCGGGGTGATGGCCTACAAGGGCGTCATGATGCTGCAGGTGCCCTTCTTCGGCACGAGCACGGTGTTGCCCTGGCCGGTGCTCGTCGCGATCACCATGCTCGTCGTCCTCGTGACGACGAATGCGGTGAACTTCATCGACGGGCTCGACGGGCTCGCCGCCGGCATTGTGGCCATCGCCGCCTTCGCGTTCTTCGTCTACTCCTACCTCATCAGCCATACCTTCAACCCGCCGAATGTCTTCTCCACGGCCACCTTCGTCACCGCCGCAACCCTGGGCTGCTGCCTGGGCTTCCTGCCGCACAACTTCAACCCGGCGCGCCTGTTCATGGGCGACTCCGGGGCGCTGCTGCTCGGGCTGTTGCTGGCGGCCGCGACGATCTCGCTCACCGGCAACGTCGACCCGGCGGCGGTGAGCAGCGACACGACGATCGCCGCCTTCCTGCCGATCGCGGCGCCGCTGGCGGTGCTCTCCCTGCCCTTCCTCGACATGGTGCTCGCCGTGCTGCGCCGCACCCGCGCCGGCCAGAAGCCCTGGCAGCCGGACAGCAAACACCTGCATCACCGGATGCTGCGGATCGGACACGGCCACCGCGCCGCCGTGCTCATCCTCTACCTGTGGGCCGCAGTGCTCGCCCTGGGTACCGTGTCGGTGGTCTTCTGGCGCGGCTGGGGCCTGGCCGCGGTGTGGGGAGGGGTCGTGCTCGTGGCTGCCGCGCTCACGGCATACCTGCCCCGGTGGTTGGGCGCCCGGCGCTTGTGATAGCTTTCACAAGCCGCCCCCGACCGTCCTGGAGGACCACGATGACGCCCGCGCCGCCGCGGCCCGAGGCCTCGGCCGGCGCCCCCTTCGCTATCGTCCTGCGCGGCGCGCTGGCCCCCAGCGCAGCCGCCGGTGTCGTGGCCGCGATCGCCATGGTGGTCTGGCGCGGCAGCAGTGCCTCCGCGGGCGCGGCGATCGGGCTGGCCCTGGGTCTGGGCTTCTTCACCTCCGGTCTGGCGATGCTCTCCACACTCGTCCGCGACCGTAACCCGATGACCTTCATGGCGGTCGCGATGGCGATCTACCTGGCCCAGGTGATCGTGCTGCTCGGCTTCCTCATCGCCTTCTTCGAGGCCGCCTGGCTCGACGGCGTGGCCTTCGGGATCGTGGTGCTGGTCATCACGGTGGCCTGGCAGATCTTCCTCTTCCGGGCCTGGCGCCGGGCCCGGCTGCCGGTCTACGACGAGACCTCCGACCCGGGTGCCGCCGGGCGCCCTGACCAGCCCGGACACCCGTCATGAGACGGTCGTGTGACGTATGCCGCAGCCCTCGCGCGAGCTCGTGTGTGACACCCCCGACGCGCGTCACGCGGTGCTCGCCGGTTCGGGTAGTGTGCGAGCCGATCCTGAAGCTCAACGACGCTCGCCGGGGCCCGTCCCCCACTGGGCGCATTGATGTCGAGCCATTCGCCGGGAGTGACAAGGAGTGGGTGTGAGCCTCAACGCGCTGGCCGCGGGCCTGGGTGGACTGGTCACTGAGGGGTCCGGCGAGGGCACCAGCTTCGAGTCCCCGGGCACTGCCGACTTCTACTGGCCGCTCATCGGCGGCGACAACAACTGGGCGTTCACCCGGCCGGCCGCGTTCCTGCTCATCTCCGTGCTCGTGTTGGGCTTCTTCTACCTCACCGTGTCGCGGCGGCTGACCGTCGTGCCGGGGCGCACCCAGTGGATGGCCGAGGGTGTCTACGGCTTCGTGCGCAACACCATCGGCAAGGACATCATCGGCACCAAGGACTTCCGCCCGTTCCTGCCGTTGCTCTTCACGCTCTTCACGATGATCCTGCTGAACAACCTCTTCGGGGTCATCCCGCTGATCCAGTACCCGTCGATGAGCCGCGTCGCCTTCCCGATCGTGCTGACCCTCATCGTCTACGTCGTTTACCACGCGACCGCGATCAAGCGGAAGCACGGGGTCGGCGGCTATCTCAAGTCGCTCATCCCGCCGGGGCTGCCGGGCTGGCTCAAGCCGATCCTGTTCGTGCTGGAGTTCCTCACCTACTTCGCGATCCGGCCGATGACGCTGGCCCTGCGACTCTTCGGCAACATGCTCGCCGGTCACCTCATGCTGCTGGTCTTCATCGTCGGCGGGGAGTATCTGCTGCTGCACGGCGACAACCTCGTGCTCAAGGGCTCGGGCGTGCTGTCCTTCGCCTTCGCCGTCTTCATGACCTTCTTCGAGATCCTCATCGAGTTCCTCCAGGCATTCATCTTCACCCTGCTCGCCGCGCTCTACATCGGCGACGCGGTGTCCGAGCACCACTAGCAGGACTGCAGCAGCGCCAGTCTCTGGCGAGTCACACCGATCGACGTACACCGCACGACCCGAATACACCATCGACACCGGCCCCGCCGGTGCCACGGAAAGGACACACAATGATCACCGGCAACATCGCGTACCTCGGCTACGGTCTCGCGGCCATCGGTCCCGGCATCGGTGTGGGTCTGATCTTCGCCGCCTACATCAACGGGGTGGCCCGCCAGCCCGAGGCTCGCGGCATGCTGCAGACCATCGCCTTCACCGGCATGGCGATCACCGAGGCGCTGGCCATCCTCGGTCTGGTCTTCGCCTTCGTCTTCAAGGCCTGACGCCACACCGTGACTGATCGGGCGAGGACGAGAAAGGACGCGACGTGACCCCCTCCCTGGTGACCTCCGAAGGTCCCGGCTGGCCGCAGGCACTACCACTGCTGCCGCACCCGGCCGAGATCCTCGTCGGCATCATCGCCTTCGCGATCCTCTACTGGATCTACTCCAGCAAGGTCGTGCCGTCGATGGAGCGCATGTATGCCGAGCGCACCGCGGCGATCGAAGGCGGCATGCAGGCCGCCGAGCAGGCGCAGGCCGAGGCCAAGGCGGCGCTCGACCAGTACACCGCCCAGCTCGCGGACGCCCGCGGCGAGGCCAACCAGATCCGTGAAGAGGCCCGCGCCCAAGGGGCGCAGATCGTCGCGGAGCTGCGGGCTCAGGCCCAGGCGGAGGCGAGCCGGATCGTCGAGAGCGCGCAACGCCAGATCGAGGCCGAGCGGCAGGCTGCCGTCGTCTCGCTGCGCGGCGAGGTCGGTCGCCTCTCGACCGACCTGGCCAGCCGGATCGTCGGCGAGTCGTTGCAGGACGAGGTGCGCCAGAAGGGCATCGTCGAGCGTTTCCTGGCCGAGCTCGAGGCCGGCGAGATCGCGCCCGAGAAGGTCTCCGGCGGCGGCATCGCCCTGGGCAAGGACGCCTGACATGCAAGGTTCCTCGCGCGCCGCGGTCGCCGCGGGCCAGCTGGCCTTCGACGCCGCCCTCGTCGGGCGGCCGGAGACGACGCGGCTGGCGGAGGACCTCTTCGGCGTGACGGCGGCGCTGGACTCCAGCGCCGCCCTGCGCCGCGCGCTCACCGAACCCAGCCGGGAGGCCCCGGCCAAGGTGGAGCTCGCCCGACGGCTCTTCGCCGGCAAGGTCAGCGCGCCCGCCATGGAGTTCGTCGCGACGCTGGTGAGTCAGCGCTGGTCGGCCGAGCGCGACCTCGGCGACGCGATGGAGTCCTTCGGCGTGCAGGCACTCGCTGCCGCCACCGAGGCGGCCGCGCGCACCGACGCCGTGGAGGACCAACTCTTCCGGTTCGAGCGGATCGTCGCGGCCGACCCGGCGCTGCGTGAGGCCCTCACCTCCCGCTCCGCCACCGTGGCCGCGAAGGCCGAACTCGTCCAGCGGCTGCTCGTCGGCAAGGCCCACCTCGAGACGGTCCGGTTGGCCCGCCAGGCCGTCCTGGCCCCCCGAGGGCGACGCTTCGACCGGATCATCGAGGACTACCTCAAGATCATCGCCACGCGTCGCCAGCAGCTGTCGGCCACCGTGGTCACCGCGATCGAGCTGAGCGCTGCCCAGCGGGTGCGGTTGTCCTCGGCGCTGCAGCGCATCTACGGCAAGGCCGTGCACCTCAATGTCGTCGTCGACCCCCAGGTCATCGGTGGCATCCGGGTCGAGGTCGGCGACGAGGTCGTCGACGGCACCGTGCTGCGCAAACTCGATGCCGCCCGGCGGCACATGGACGGCTGAGCACCCGTCCGCACCCGCCGGCCCACCCGGCATACCCCCGACTACCCCAGGCTTGACCGGCCGAGACGAGCAGGAGAAGAGCGAGAGATGACGGAGCTGTCGATCCGTCCGGAGGAGATCCGGGCCGCGTTGGACCAGTTCGTGCAGTCCTACGACCCGGGCACGGCCAGCCGCGAGGAGGTCGGCCGGGTCACCGACGCCGCCGACGGCATCGCCCACGTCGAAGGGCTGCCCTCGGCGATGACCAACGAGCTGCTGCAGTTCGAGGACGGCACCCTCGGCATCGCGCTCAACCTCGACGTGCACGAGATCGGTGTCGTCGTGCTCGGCGCCTTCGACAAGATCGAGGAGGGCCAGGTCGTCAAGCGCACCGGCGAGGTGCTCTCGGTGCCGGTCGGCGACGCCTTCCTCGGGCGGGTCGTCAACCCGCTCGGCCAGCCCATCGACGGCCTCGGCGAGATCAAGGCCGAAGGCCGCCGCGCCCTGGAGCTGCAGGCCCCCACCGTCGTGCAGCGCAAGTCGGTGCACGAGCCGCTGCAGACCGGCCTCAAGGCCGTCGACGCGATGACCCCGATCGGGCGTGGCCAGCGCCAGCTCATCATCGGCGACCGGCAGACCGGCAAGACCACGGTCGCCGTCGACACGATCATCAACCAGAAGCGCAACTGGGAGTCCGGCGACCCGGTGCAGCAGGTGCGCTGCATCTACGTCGCGATCGGCCAGAAGGGCTCGACCATCGCGGCCGTGCGCGGCACCCTCGAGGACGCCGGCGCCCTGGAGTACACCACGATCGTCGCGGCCCCGGCCTCCGACGCCGCTGGGTTCAAGTACCTCGCCCCCTACACCGGCTCGGCCATCGGCCAGCACTGGATGTACCAGGGCAAGCACGTGCTCATCGTCTTCGATGACCTGTCCAAGCAGGCCGAGGCCTACCGCGCCGTGTCACTGCTGCTGCGCCGCCCGCCGGGCCGCGAGGCCTACCCCGGCGACGTCTTCTACCTGCACAGCCGCCTGCTCGAGCGTTGCGCCAAGCTGTCCGACGAGTTCGGCGCCGGCTCGATGACCGGCCTGCCGATCATCGAGACCAAGGCCGGTGACGTGTCGGCCTACATCCCGACGAACGTCATCTCGATCACCGACGGGCAGATCTACCTGCAGGCCGACCTGTTCAACGCCAACGTCCGCCCGGCCATCGACGTGGGTGTCTCGGTCTCCCGGGTCGGCGGCGCCGCCCAGGTCAAGGCGATGAAGGACGTCGCCGGGCGACTCAAGCTCGACCTCGCCCAGTTCCGCGCCATGGAGGCCTTCGCGATGTTCGCTTCCGACCTGGACGCCGCCTCGCGCGCCCAGCTGGCCCGCGGTGCCCGCCTCGTCGAGCTGCTCAAGCAGCGTCAGAGCAGCCCGTTCCCCGTCGAAGAGCAGGTCGTCTCGATCTGGCTCGGCACGACCGGCCAGCTCGACACGGTCGCCGTCGAAGACGTCCGGGCCTTCGAGGTGGACTTCCTCGACCAGCTGCGCCGCTCGCACGGCGGCCTGCTCGCCGCGATCCGCGAGACCGGCAAGCTCGAGGACAGCACCCGTGAGGGCCTGCAGAAGGCGGTCGAGGAGTTCAAGAAGGGCTTCTTCAAGCACGGCACCGACCACCTCGTCGACGCCGGCACCGAAGCGACCCCCGAAGCCCTCGCCGACGGCGACATCGAGCAGGCCCAGATCGTCAAGAAGCGCTGACCGGTATGCCGCGGCGCCGCCAGGCGCCGCGGCCCGGCCCGCGGCATACCAGCACCTCAGTCCCAGCACGTCACGACCAGCCAGCAGCGACAAGGAAGGCGGCCCCTATGGGAGCGCAGATGCGGGTCTACCGCCAGCGCATCCGTTCGGTCCAGGCGACCAAGAAGATCACCCGGGCCATGGAGCTCATCGCGGCCTCCCGCGTCGTGAAGGCCCGCCAGCGGGTGCAGGAGTCCGGGCCCTACACGCACGCGCTCACCAAGACCCTGTCGGCGCTGGCCACCTACTCGCACGGGGCGCACCCGCTGACGACCGAGCGTGAGGTCGTCAAGCGGGCCGGGGTGCTGCTCATCGCCGGTGACCGCGGCCTGTCCGGCGGTTACAACTCCTCGGTCATCAAGGAGAGCGAGCAGCTGGTGCACCGGTTGCGCGGCGAGGGCAAGGACGTCGCGATGTACCTCGTCGGGCAGCGTGCGGTGAACTTCTACAAGTTCCGCCACCGCGAGTATGCCGCCGAGTGGACCGGCTTCTCCGACGCGCCGCAGTTCCATCACGCCAAGGAGATCGCCGACCGTCTGTTGGGCGACTTCCGGATGGACGACGAGGCCGATGGCCTCGACGAGGTGCACGTCGTCTACACCCGCTTCCAATCGATGGTTGCCCAGGTGCCCAAGATCGTGCGGCTGATGCCCCTGGAGGTCGTCGAGGGCGAGGTTTCGCCGGGCCAGAGCGAGCTCAACCCGCTCTACTCCTTCGAGCCCAGCCTCGAAGAGGTGCTCGACCAGCTGCTGCCGCAGTACGTCACGCACCGCATCTACACCTCGATGCTCGGCTCGGCCGCTTCGCAGATGGCCGCCCAGCAGCGGGCCATGAAGTCGGCCACGGACAACGCCGACGCCCTCATCAAGACCTACACCCGGCTGGCCAACCAGGCCCGCCAGGCCGAGATCACCCAAGAGATCAGCGAGATCGTCGGCGGCGCCAGCGCGCTGGCCTCCGCCTGACGAGCCTCGCCGCCCACCGCCTCAGCGCCACAGACCGCCCAGTCGAGCAGACCCGAGCAGACGAGAAGGAAACGGACACCATGACTGCCACTGTCACCGAAGCCGCCAAGGGGACCGCTGCGGGCGGCGTCGGCCGGATCTCCCGGATCATCGGCCCGGTCGTCGACGTCGAGTTCCCGGCCGACGCGATGCCAGAGCCCTACAACCTGCTCACCACCGAGGTCCAGGTCGACGGCGAGGCGAAGAAACTCAACCTCGAGGTCGCCCAGCACATCGGCGACAACATGGTGCGGGCCATCTCGCTGCAGCCCACCGACGGCCTTGTGCGGGGCACCGCGGTGCACGACACCGGTGGCCCGATCAGCGTGCCCGTCGGCAATGTCACTCTTGGCCACGTCTTCAACACCACCGGTGAGTGCCTCAACCTCGAGCCGGGCGAGAAGCTGGAGATCACCGAGCGCTGGGGCATCCACCGCAAGGCCCCGGCCTTCGACCAGCTCGAGTCCAAGACGGTCATGTTCGAGACCGGCCTCAAGGTCATCGACCTGCTCACCCCCTACGTGCAGGGCGGCAAGATCGGCCTCTTCGGTGGCGCCGGCGTGGGCAAGACGGTGCTCATCCAGGAGATGATCGCCCGGGTGGCCCGCGACCACGGTGGTGTGTCGGTGTTCGCCGGCGTCGGCGAGCGCACCCGTGAGGGCAACGACCTCATCCAGGAGATGACCGAGACCGGCGTCATGGGCCAGACCGCCCTCGTCTTCGGCCAGATGGACGAGCCGCCGGGCACGCGCCTCCGGGTCGCCCTGTCGGCGCTGACGATGGCGGAGTACTTCCGTGATGTCCAGAACCAGGACGTGCTCCTCTTCGTCGACAACATCTTCCGTTTCACCCAGGCCGGTTCGGAGGTGTCCACCCTGCTGGGCCG
>RRZU011267703.1_pt1 | contig 28632 bp, 25 predicted proteins | sample 2165561 | NCBI WGS metagenome assembly RRZU01 (sample SAMN10456909, study PRJNA506462) | wastewater metagenome | isolation source: wastewater sludge | place: USA: Moscow, Idaho | reverse complement strand
GCGCGACCAGTCTGAATGATCGAGCCATCTTTCCCCTTCCAGTTGCGATCGGTGGGCCGCTCGGACCAACGGCTGTCCGACCGAGTATGGCAACGATCGCCAATCCGGCAAGTTCTCTATCCACAGGCCCCCGGTTCGTCGGTGGCCGGCGCACCGCGTCCGCCGGTGGCGCGGCGGCCAAGCCCACGACTGATCCCCGGGTGTCACTCGCGAGACACGCCGTCCACGACTTGTCGTCCACACCCGGTGGACGCTGTCCACGCACGTCGCCACGCTCGATACACCCTGGCGTGAACAATCCCCTCCACCAGTTGTGCACAGGTTGTCCACCGACCCGGCGGCGTGTCGCACAGGGCAGTCCACCCACCCTGCACATCGTCGCGTTGAGGGCGCGCCGGCGGCCACCTAGAGTCGGGGGGCTGGGCCAGGCACGCGGCATACGAGATCGCAGTCAGCCAACCTCTCGGGCGCTCTCGGACGCTCATCGTCGCTGGTCAGAGCCGTGTCGGCAAAGTCGCCGACGAGGCTGCCAGGGCGTTGGGCAAGCACTGTCAGACGGGCATGACACCGTACGTCTGTCCACTCAGGGGAGCAGGGAGGGGTTGGGTTGTCCGTTCAGGAGCTGTTCCCGGCGCCGTTCGCGGAGCCGCCGGAGCCGGCCGGAGACCGCCTTCCTCCACAGGATGTCCACGCCGAGCAGTCGGTGCTCGGCTCGATGCTGTTGTCCAAGGATTCGATCGCCGACGTCGTCGAGGTGCTGCGCGGGGTCGACTTCTACCGCCCGGCCCACGAGTCGGTGTTCGAGGCGATCCTCGACCTGTATGGCCGCGGCGAGCCGGCCGATGCGGTGACCGTCGCCGACGAGTTGACCAAGCGCGGGCTGCTGGCCCGGGTCGGCGGGCAGGCGTTCCTGCACCAGCTCATCGCCGGGGTGCCGACGTCGGCGAATGCCGGCTATTACGCGCACATCGTCGCCGAGCGGGCGGTGCTGCGCCGGCTCGTCGAGGCCGGCACGAAGATCGTCCAACTCGGTTACGCCCAGGGCGGCGGCGACGTCGACGACATCGTCAACCAGGCGCAGGCCGAGGTTTACGGGGTGACCCGTCAGCAGGCCGCCGAAGACTATGTCGCGCTCGGTGACATCCTCGAGATGACCGTCGACGAGATCGAGGTCGCCTCCGGCAAGTCCGGCGAGATGACCGGCGTGCCCACCGGTTTCACCGACCTCGACTCCCTCACCAACGGCCTGCACCCGGGCCAGATGATCGTGCTCGCGGCCCGGCCGGCCATGGGCAAGGCGCTGGCCCTCGACACGCCGGTCCCCACCCCCACCGGCTGGACCACGATGCGCGAGGTCCAGGTCGGCGACTTCGTGCTCGGCGCCGACGGTCTTCCCACGAGGGTCGTCGCAGCCACCGAGGTGATGACCGGCCGGCCGTGCTACGAGGTCGAGTTCTCCGACGGCTCGGTGATCGTCGCCGACGAGCAGCACCAGTGGCGGGTGCGGGCATTCGGAGAGTCGCGCATCCGCACCACGGCACAGCTCGGTGAGCTGCTGCGCCACCACGCGCTCGCCGTTGTCGAGCGCGACCCGGCGCCGGAGGCGGCATACCGGGTCCCGTTCCAGGTGTGGAAGATCGAGACCGTTGTGCCCGTCGCCTCGGTGCCGGTGCGCTGCATCGAGGTCGACAACGACAGCCACCTCTACCTCGCCGGCGAGTCGATGATCCCGACGCACAACTCGACCCTCGGTCTCGACATCGCGCGGTCGGCGGCGATCAAACACAAGATGGCCAGCGTCGTCTTCAGCCTGGAGATGAGCAAGACCGAGATCACCATGCGTCTGTTGTCGGCCGAGGCGCAGATCCAATTGCAGCACATGCGCAAGGGCACGATGCGCGACGACGACTGGCAGCGGCTGGCCGCGACGATGGGCAAGGTCAGCGATGCGCCATTGTTCATCGACGACAGCCCGAACATGTCGCTCATGGAGATCCGGGCCAAATGCCGCCGGCTCAAGCAGCGGCACAATCTCAAGCTCGTCGTCATCGACTATCTGCAGCTCATGACCTCCGGCAAACGGGTCGAGAGCCGCCAGCAGGAGGTCTCGGAGTTCTCCCGGGCGCTCAAGCTGCTCGCCAAGGAGCTCGAGGTGCCGGTCATCGCGATCTCGCAACTCAACCGTGGCCCGGAGCAGCGCACCGACAAGCGCCCGCAGATGTCCGACCTGCGCGAGTCCGGCTGCCTCACCGCCGACACCCGCGTGTTGCGCGCCGACACCGGTGCCGAGACGACCCTCGGTCGCCTGTATGCCGCGGGTGCCCGCGACGTGCCCGTCTGGGCCCTGGACGACTCGCTGCGCTACGTGCGCCGTCACCTCACCCACGTCTTCCCGACCGGGGTGCGGCCGGTCTTCGAGTTGACCACCGCCTCGGGCAAGCAGGTGCGCGCCACCGAGAATCACCCCTTCCTCACGTATGCCGGGTGGCAGGCCCTCGGTGACCTGCGCACCGGCACGTGTGTCGCGGTGCCCCGGCACGTGCCGGCCCCGGCCTTCTTCGAGCCGTGGGACGAGGCCCAGCTGGTGCTGCTGGCCCGGGCCCTCGGCGCTCCGGCGGTGCTCCCGGTGGCCGGTGACTGGCTCGACGGCCTCGGCCTCACCGCCGGGGGAGCGGCGGTCAAGCCGCACAAGCGCCGGGTGCCCAAGACCCTCTGTCACGCCCCGAAGCCGCAGATCGCCCTCTTCCTGGCGCAGCTGTGGGGGGCGGCCGGGTCGGTGCGGCTGCTCAAGCCCGGGCACCCCAGCGGTGAGCTGGGCCGGGTGCGGCTGACCGCACCGTCGCGCCGGCTCGTCGACGACGTGGCGCGCCTGCTGCTGCGCTTCGGCATCTCGACCCGGGTGACCACCCGCCCCGCGGCAGCGCCCGGCACAGATGCCGGCGCCGGGGCCGGTGCCGGCGCGGCATACCGGCTCGATGTGGTCGGCCACGACAGCCAGCGCCGGTTCCTGCAGGAGATCGGGCTGCCCACCGACGTTGGCCCCGACGCGCAGGCCGCCGCCGCCCTGCTGCAGCGGGTGCGGGCCCTGGAATCGGCCGCCGCCGCCCCCGCCGCGGTGCCCGAGCAGGTGTGGGAGTCGATGCGTGAGGTGATGAGCGACCGCGGCGCCGGCACCCCCGCCGACCGCGCCGCCGCCGGCGAACGCCTCGGCCACGTCGTCGCCGTCCTCGACGCCGCCGACCTCGACCTGTATGCCGTGAACGACGTCGCCTGGGAGCCGGTCGTCTCCATCGAGCCCGTTGGTGTCGAACAGGTCTACGACGCAACGGTATTGGGCGGCCACAACTTCGTCGCCAACGGCATCGCCGTGCACAACAGCATCGAGCAGGACGCCGACATGGTCATCCTGCTGCATCGCGAAGAGGCCTACGAGAAGGAATCCCAACGCGCCGGCGAAGCCGACCTGATCGTCGCCAAGCACCGCAACGGCCCCACCGACACGATCGTGGTCGCCTTCCAGGGCCACTACAGCCGCTTCACGAACATGGCCCAGGGCTTCTGACTGGGCTTGTCGAGATGGGTCCTACATTTCATAAACCGCCACCTATGTTTCATAGGAGGGTTCGCGGCGTGTCTTCTTGTCAGATCGTGATTTCTGCGCTAGGCGGCGCGAGAGGGGAAGGTCTACGCTCAACGCACTAGACAAACGTCGAGGGCGCCCCGTTGCAGCGGAGCGCCCTCGTAAGACAAGTACCTGATCCGGGTGAGGAGACAGGAGGTGTCGTCATGCCCAGTGTAGGGCTACGGCCCGTCGGTTCCCAAGTGGGTGAAGCGACGTGGTCGTTTCGGTGTGCTGGGGGTTCGCGATCCGAGTGGTCATGGGTCGTGGGGCCGCCCGATCCACGCAGCTTGCAGCCGGTGCGGGAGACGAAGTCTGGCCGGCTGTCGAGGAACATCCCGGTACAGGCGATGTCGACGACGACGGGTGGATGGCTGTTTCTCGAGTCTGGTCTCGAGCACGAGCTCGCGACGTGGCTGGACCGTCAGCGTGATGTGACGTGGCTGGTCGGTCAGCCCGTGTTGCTGCGCTGGGAGGACGGAACGAAGCACTTCCCCGACGTGTTGAGCGCGCACCGGGATGGCTCGGTGATGATCTGGGATGTCCGAGCCCCGGAAGAACGCGACGACACGTTCATGGTGATGTCGACGCGTACGCGGGCAGCCTGCGCGAAGGTCGGCTGGCGTTACGAGCTGTTCGGTGGTCTCGACCCGGTGGCGTCGTTGAACCTCCGCTGGATCGCGTCGGCGCGCAGAGCCCCGGAATGGCTCGTGCCCGCGAAGGCGATCCTGCAGGGTGTCCTGGCCGACGGTGGCAGTGTTGGCGATGTCATCGCGGCCGACGACGATCGAGGGTTCTTGACGTCAGCCATGTGGCACCTGGTCTGGTCTGGTGAGATCGAGATGGACCTCAACGCCCCGTGGGATCAGGGCTCGCGCCTTGCGTGGGCAACCGATGCGGTGCGGTCATGAACGCCCGAGTAACGCTGTACGAGAGCGCCAACATCCTCTTCCCGGAGGGGCCTCGAATCGTTATCGCGGTCGGCCCGTTTGGGTACACGGTCCGCGATGTCACCGGCGGAGTCCACGAGGTGTCGTGGACCGACGTCGAACCGGCACGCGCCATTGTCGACGGCCGGGTGGACGCGGTGGCCGAGTCATTGATGGCCGTCTTGTCCGGGCTGAGCGACGACGCTCTCCAAGAGTCGCTGGACAAGCTGGAGGTCGTGCTGACTATGCGAACTGGCTTCGCTCTCGGGCACCCCGCTCTCGCGCGGCCCGGGGAGCCGTACTCGCTGTTCAACCCGGCCCGAAAAGTCTCGGACAGCAAGAAGTGCGAGGCGATGGCCACGATCCTTGCCCGGGAGGCGCTGCTCGATCGACGTCGTCAACGCAACTTGGAGGCGGGCAAAGCCTCGCCTCGCGCGAGGGTTGGCGCGGTCTCGCAGCGTCAGTTGATGAACTGGCTGGCCGACTTCGACCGGCCGATCAACGGTGGGCTCCTGGCCTTGGTGGACAAGCGTCGTGTTCGCAGGCATTCCGCCTTCGGAGGTCTCGATCCTGAGGTGCGACGAGTCGCCGACGACATCGCCGCCCGCATCGATGGAACCCAGGCGGTTCGCTCGATCGATGAACTTCTCCGACGCACGCTGTTGGCGCTCAAAGCCGAGGGTTTGGACTCGCTCGACCCTCCGGAGTCGACCCTGCGGGCCTACCTGACGCAGGCTGCTCAAGCCGCCGGGCGCACAACTCGTTCCCACACGACGAAGAAGCTTCGCGGTGTCCTGGCCTTGACCGCCTACCCCGCCCTTCGGCCGGGCCAAGTCGTCGCGATCGACGTGACTCGCAGCGACACGTTCTGCGTCGACCCGTGGACTGGTAAACCCGTATCGGTCGAGATCATCACCGCCTTGGACGTGTGCACGCGTGTCGTCCTGGCACTACGGGTCGTGCCACGCAGCGCAAACGCGATCGAGGCCGGCTTGATCCTCTATGACGTGCTGCGCCCGTTCAGCCAAGTCGTCGAACCCGGCCAGGTCCACGACTGGCGTTGGGCCGGGGTGCCTGAGGCGATCGGCTCGATCGATGATGCGGTCGCCGAGGCCGAGCGCCTCTCCGGCCGACCCCTGCTGGGCGAGCACGCGATCCCCGGACTGCTCCCGGATGCGATCCGCGCCGACAAGGGCAGCATCTTCACCGGCCGCTACTTCCGCGCAGTGTGCGCACTCTTGGGAATCCACCTGCTGCTCTCCCGGGGGAAGAAGCCCACGGACAATGCGTTTGTGGAGCGCTGGCACGAGACGCTGCAGCGCTGTTTGCTGCAGTTGTCCGGCCACAAGGGCCGCAACGTGTCCCAACGGGGCAGCGACGCCGGCAAGATCGTCGTCGACAAGAAGGGTCGCGCCGTCTTCAAGGGTGACGGGCCCGGTCTGACGCCGCGCGAGCTCGAACTCCGGTTGCGAGAGTTCATCTGCACCGACTACCACCGCACCCGCCACGGCGGTCTCACGGTCGTCGACCGCTCCATGGAAGACCGCTCACCGGCGGTGGGGATGACCCCGCTGGAGGTCTTCGACGCGCTTCTGGCCGCGGTGGGTCGGCTGCACGTCCTCCAGCGTCCGGACCTTCTCTATGACCTGCTGCCACAGCTGTGGCTGACGATCCGCCACGACGGCGTCGAGTACAAAGACCTGACGTTCGACTGCGCGGAACTGGACGACTTCCGCTCCGTCCCCAAGGGCTTCTTCCGCGACCAGGATCGTGCCGCCCCCTTCTTCATGGATCCGCGGGACCTCTCGCGATTGTGGTTCCGTCGACCCGACACCGGAGCCGTGGTCGAGGTCCCTTGGCGGCGAGCATTCCAGCTGCAGGCGCCGATGACCGACCTGGTCCTCAAGGCTGCCACCCAGGCCGTGAAACGTCGAGGCGGCACGAACACCACCATCAACAAGGACAGCGTTCAGCGGGAAATCCTTGACGCCGTCAACGACATTGCCTCAATCGACCGTCTCCGGGCCAACCCGGACCTGGTCGACTGGAAACCCAACAAGGTCGCGGCGGCCCACCTGCGCGAATCACGATCGCAGTTCGACCACGCCGAGGCCGCCGAAGCTGGCGCCCGCGGCACCCGACGGACCCGCCGCAGTGCCTCAACCAACGGTTCCCGCGCCGAGGCGAGCAGGTCGGGCATTGCGCCGGCCTTCGACCCGACCCAGACGGCATGGCCTACGCTGGAGTCGCAGGAGGGGGAGTCGTGAAGGCGTCCCGCCTGCACGCGCAGGCTTATGCACCGCCCCTGGTCCCGCCGTCGATGCTGACTCGCGCCGAGGCGGCGGCAATGTCGGAGGCCAAGCGTCGTGAGTATGCCCGTGAGGTACGCCGCTACCTCAACGGCCACTACTTCGACTCCGAGCGGGATCGTCGGATCCGCCAAGTCCTGAACGACCTGATCGAAGACAACGCCGAGATGCTGACTGGGACCCGGGAGGTCGCACTCCTGACCGGCTTCAACGTCCTGGGCAAGTCCACGGTCCTCTACCAGCTGTCGTATGCCGTGCACCGCCACCACGTCGGCCCGGACGGTGACCCCGAACGTATGGCGCGGCGAACCACGACCCGCCGGTTCGGGGGCCGCGACCAGGAAATTCACCCCACCCACGCTCCGGTGCTGTTCCTGTCCCTGGAAGCTGCGACCACCGTCACTCGGTTCAACGAGCTCGTCGTCGAGGCCTTCGACATGGACAAGAGCACCGCGAAGAAGGCCTCAACTCTCGACCTGGTCCTCGAGCACGGGGTACGGCTGTTGGTCATCGACGACCTCCACCAGCTGATCCTCACTGAACGCCTCGGCCGGTACGCCCTGGACCATCTGAAAGCGATCGTGACCGCCCTGGGTGAGTATGGCATCACGGTCATCTTCAGCGGCGCGAACCTGCACGACCACCACGTGATGAGCGATCCCCAGATCACCGGCCGCGCCTACGCGATCACCGTCGCCCCCTACGGCTCCGACACCCGTGACCAGGCGCTGGCGTGGCAACGGTTCCTCAAGGAGTCCGGCGACGTCATTGCCCCGTTCCTTCCGGCCGCCGAACCGGGCATGCTGCACAACGACCTGCCCGGGCTGATCCTGGAACGCACCAACGGACGAATGCAGGCCATCGTCAACCTCCTGCGCCGAGCCACCGTCGCGGCCATCGAGGACGGCACCTGGACGGTCACGGAGGAACACGTCCTGGCCGTTCCCGGGTCCAAACTGACCGTCGACGAGATCGCCAAGAAGGCGGACAAAGCTGCCGCGAAGCCGACGCAACTCCATCCCACGGTCAGCGTCACCCAGCACGGGCAGGTCACCGGATGAGCGACCACAGCCAGCTCCCCGTCGCCGTCGACATCCAGCCCGGGGAAGACATCGCCGCCTTCCTGCAAGGGGTCGCCGACGCCAACTACCTCGACTTTCCCGTCCTCACCGGCCACCGACGAACTGCCCGTGTCTGGGAGAACCCAGACCATCCATTGCTGGCCCAGCTCTCGTCGATCACCGGGGTCACCGTGGAACGCCTACGGGCTGCCACGCTCAGGGGTACCTATCCGGGGATGGCGCTCGGACGGGCCCGGACCGGGCGCCGGTATGCCGGCCAACCCGCAACGTGCCCCCGCGGCTGCTTTGACACGATCGCCGCAAGGCTCAACCTGGTCGTCCTCTGCCCCAACTGCGAGGACCTCCTGGTCGATCGGCTCGACCCCACCCCACCACGGGTCCCAACCCGAATCCGCCATGTTCACCGAGAGGTGATGGCCACCCTGGCTGCGACGACGTCCAGCCAGTCCGCTCGAGATCGGCTCCGGCGTCTGGAGTCGCTCATGGCCGAGGTCGAACTGGCCCTCTGGCGGAACTGGCCACCGCTGTTCGACGGGGAGACCCAGCAATGGAGAACTCGTGCGGTGCGCTGGGTGGACTGCAACGTCATCACCGGCCGGTACACGATCGCTCGCCCCCCGTCGATCACCGCCACCCTGCTCACCCTGACCTGGGATGCGTCGGTTGATCGGGCCACCGCCGAGGCGATGCTCGATGACATCGCCATCATGGCCGACCCGTGGGATCCCGACCCCCAGGAGATGCCGGACTGGTGCAACCCTCGCGACGGACTTCTTGACGTCCTGGAGAACCTCGGCCTTGAGGCACGTCACGTCCCGACCATCCTGCGCCTGCCCGACGAGCCGATCATCCTTCCTGAACACCAACGCACCCACCGAACCGCCGAAGCCTTCGCCCTGACCGCCCTTGCCAGCGAAGCCCACGGCACCCCCATGACGATCGCCGGAGCCGCCTCCCTCCACGCAGCCGACTCCTCCTCCCGTGCTCAACGCGTCGCAGTACGCCTGCTCGACGACAGATATGCACTCTGTCGACTCGCCGTGCATGCTGAGCGACTGCACTCCGCAGGTCTGCTTGACCGGGCTCAAGCCCGTGCAGACCTGCGCGGCATCCAACGGCTCCCGCCCAGCGCCCTCCGAGATGTCCCGCGAGCCGGCGTCGCCCACCTCGATCGAGAGGTTGCGGCTGCCTGGGTGTGGCTCGACGCCACCGCGGGCCGGCCCGCCGGCGGGCCCCACCCAAACCGAGCCAGTGCCGACATCGTGACCTTCGACATGGCCCTCGACCCCGAAACGAAACTCCACCTACGCGCCTGGTGGCAGGACCGGCTCACCAGTAGCAGCGACATGGTTACAGGCGGCGAATCAGTCTCGCCAGCCCGTGGAACCGAGGAGGGCCGAGATGCTGGCTGACCACGCCGACACCCAACTGCCGACCCTCGTCGACCTCGCTCACGGCGAGGCCCTCGATGCCTATCTCGAACGCGTTGCAGACGCCAACTACCTCACGACGGCTCGCCTGATTGAGCTGGTGCGGGCCGGACGCGACACCACCACCGCATACCTCATGCTCGCCCCCACACCGGCAACCCTTGAGCGGATCGCCCGCCTCACCGGAGCAGACGCCGCCGCCCTGCAGAACGCGACCCTGGCGGCATTTGACGGAACGAGCCTCGATCTACACGGGCTCGACCCCACCCGGCAAGCCAGCTTCCGCACCATCTCCGCACGAGGCTGGATCCCCGGCCACGGCACCCAGATCTGCCCGCAATGCCTCGCCGACGGCGGCATCTGGAGCACCACCTGGCGCCTGCACACCACGACCGTATGCCGCACCCACGGCACCTACCTGCTCGCCACCTGCCCCGGCTGCCAGCGCCCCTTCCGCGACCAGCGCCACTCACCCCTGCGCGTCGTTGGTCCCCAGACCGTGTGCGGCAACCCTCTCGGCCAAGGCCCACGCAAGCAATGCCGCGTCGACCTCACCACCCTCACCGCCGAGCTGGCCGATGAAGACTGCCTCCAACGCCAAGCCCGGCAAGACGCCGCCGACGCCGGCGGGACCGTCCCCACCTTCGCCGGCCAGCTCGACGCGTCCGAGTTCACCACCACCCTCCGATCCTTGACCGCCCTCCTCCTGCACCTCGCCGCAGCGACCCGAACGCCCCACGAACTCCCTTCCTGGGCATGTGACGTCGCAGATCCCGACACGGATCGTGTTCGGCGCTGGAGCATCCGCCCACCCCAAGACCCCGCACTCCGCTCACGCGCCCTTACCGCCGCAGACCACATCCTCGCCGCCGAGGACATCGACACCGCCGCGACCCGACTCGGGTCCTGGCTCCAGCACATCCCCGGCGTCCCCGAGGGCCGGCTCGGTTGGCTCGCCGACCACACCCAGATGACCCCGACCCTCACGCGACTCGTCATGGCCGCCCACGCACCGCGGCGTCGCCTGTCCCATCTCCTCGAACAGCAACCACCGCTCACCGCCTCGACCCGACAGATCCCGCAAGTCCTCCCCTCACGCCTCGTCGACGAACACCTCGCCGGGCTCTTCGACTCTCGCCCTGCGACTATCGGCCTCTTCGCATCCCTCTGCCTTGCCAGAACCCACCCGCACATCCACTCCTGGGCCGATGCAGCCTGCGAACTCGGGCTGCCACCCGAGGTCGGCGAACGCACCGCCCGTGCCTGCTCCGCGTCGATGACCGCATCGCCCGCCGACGTCGTAACCGCCCTCGGCGCAGCGAGCCGTGAGTTGGAGATCGACTACCGAGCGCTCGAAGACCGTGTCCGGCACCTGGCCCGCACCACCCGCTGGTTCACTCAGTGGGCTCGCATCCACCGACCCGGCACTCACCCCGCCAGCCATGGGTGCGCAGTCCTCTGGATCTGGCTGGAAGTAGTTCACGGGCAAGCAGGGACGGCTCCGGCCGGGGCTTCACGGAGCGCATTCCGGAAGTTTGTTCGATCACTAGGGCCCGCGCGGGCTGGGGCCCTGTCCATGACGGTGCGGAACGCTACCGACTACCCAAAGGAGGACTTTTGAACCCAAACGTTGAGGACGAGAGTGAGCCGACCGATCCCGAAGGCATGAAAGGTACGAGACAGCCCTCGGCCGCCCCTGCTTCGCCAGGTCCACCCGAGGTTCTCGCTTCTTTCACTGACCGTGAATGGCATCCGGTCACAGCAGGCGCCAACGCAGCCGAAGAGGATCGGGCCAGTGCTGGACGTGTGCGGGCAGGACTGGGCGAGGAACTCGGAAACATCCTGAACGCCGAAACCCTGGTGGTGCTGGCAGGCTTGGGAACCTCGCTTGGAATTCGACAGACCGACGGATCGAAGGATGCGCCAACCATGGCGGCGCTATGGGACGACGTGGCCAAGCTGGCCGAGTTCCAAGCCGCTACCCCCCAACTAGGTGCCGACCTCGTCGCGCGCCAGAACCTCGAGCACGTCCTCTCAGACGCGCAGGCTCGCAACGCCCTCGCTCCTACCCCGGAACTGGGAGCGTTCATCGTCGCAGCGGAGCGAGTGGTTCTCAACCGATGCTCGTTCGTTGTCCAAGACACTGACGTCAGTGCACACGAACTATTCCTGCGAAAGGTCGCACGCCGCTCCGTGCGGCTGCAGCGCATGCAACTGTTCACGACCAACTACGACCTCGCCTTCGAAGCGGCTGCTCGGCGCGCCCGATTCAACGTCATCGACGGATTCGGGTACGGCGGCCTCGAGTTCGACGGCGGATCCTTCGACCTGGACTACGTCCGTCGACGACCTCACGAGCAACTTGCACTCGAACCGAGCGTGTTCCACTTACTCAAACTGCACGGATCGGTTGACTGGTCCCTGACCGGGAGGACGGTGGTCAAGACAGCACAACGGCCCGCAACTCCGGTTTTGATCTATCCGTCGGTCGCCAAGTACCAGCTCTCGTATCAGCAGCCGTACTTGGAGTTTATGTCGCGGTTCCAGATCGCCCTTCGTCAATCGGACGTCGGCCTCATCGTCGTCGGGTTCGGCTTCAACGACGAACACATCAACGCGCCCATCGAGGCGGCTTTGAGGAGCAACGTCGGCCTTCGTGCCGTCGTCGTCACGCCCGGAGCGCGGGCCGAACGGCGTAGCAAACCGATAGCCTGGATCGAGAGTTTGATCGAACAGGGTGACCGTCGCCTGAGCATGTTTACGGGTACGTTCGATGACCTCGTACAACACCTCCCGGATGCGCCAGCCAGAGAAGAGCGCGAGGAACACGTGCAACGGATCACGAGCGTTCTAGGTGGTTCGTCTCGATGAGACTTCACCCCTTCACACCTGAGCGGCAGATCGGAGTTGTCCAGCAGGTCGAAGGTCTGTTCGCCGACGTGACCTTCAGCGCGGCGACCAAGTTACCCCGGGCTCACTTCGGGGAACGCCTGGCTCGCGGCGAGGTGGGGGAGTTTGTGGTCATCGATGTCGGGGGGGCTGCCGCCTTTGGCCGACTGCTCCGCGTCGGCGCTATGACCAACAGCATCGAGTCGCTCACAGACGAAAGCCGTCGCGTCACCGTCGATGGCCGGATCCAGCTCCTCTCGACGCTTCAGTTGAGTGGGCGCGCAACGCGTGGGGTGCTCAAGTACCCGAGGGTCGGGGACCCGGTTTATGCAGCAAGCACCGAGGCCATCCTGACCGTCCTTGACAGCACTGTCACAGATAGTGCCGCCTCCGTGGCGCTTGGACGCCTGTCGGTGGATGAGTCAGTCGAGGTTGGTGTACCGCTTGGTCGGCTGTTCGGCCGTCACCTGGCGATCGTCGGCGCAACAGGCTCCGGGAAGAGCTGGACGCTTGCCCACCTCGCCGAGGCCGTTGACGGCCATCGCGGCAAGATGATCCTGATCGACGCGACCGGCGAGTACCACACCCTGGGAGAGCGGGCTCGGCACTTGGCGTTCGGCTCGACCTGCGATGAACCCCCGGGGACCGTCCTGGTTGGCATTCCTCACCACATGATGAGGGAGACGGACCGCAACGCGTTCCTGAGCCCTTCGAGCGGCACCCAACTCCCCAAGCTGCGCGACGCGATCCGGTCGCTTCGACTCGCCCACGCGATCAAGACCGAGACGCATCCGGATGCGGCTCACCTCGCACTCATCGGGGAGGACGGAACGATACAGAAGGCGGGTCGTGAGATTGCCGAGTATGGGCGGGCCGCACGGGCATACACGACCACCATGGAAGACCCTCATGCGCCTTTCGACCTGAGGGCTGTCGCGAGGCAGATCCAATGGGAGTGCGTCTGGCCCACCACCAGCAAGGCCGTCGGTTGCTACGGCGATCTCAACTACCAGGAGATCGGCTACGTCAGCACGCTCGTGAGCCGGATCAATGACCTCGTGCAGACGCCTGAGGTTATGGGAGTCATAGACCCATCCAAGGGGACAGAGGACGCGTTGGCCGCCATCGCAGCTTGGCTCGGCGACCCGAAGGCGCACCTCCTACGTCTTTCACTCCGGAACCTGACGTTCGCTAACCACCTCCGCGAGATCGTGGTCAACATCATCGGTAGGGCATTGCTTGAGCGAGCTCGCAACAACGAGTTCAGAACCGTCCCGTTGGTGGTCGCGATCGATGAGGCCCACCAGTTCTTCGATGTCACCGTCGGAGACGAGTTCGCCAACACGCGCCTCAACGCCTTCGACGCGATCGCCAAGGAGGGCCGGAAGTACGGCCTTACCGTGTGCGTGGCGACCCAGAGACCAGGAGACCTGCCGGTCGGAGTTCTCAGCCAAGTGGGGATGACCATCGTTCACCGACTAGCCGATGGACGAGACCGGCAACGCGTCGAACAGGCCGCGGCTGAACTCGACCACTCCGCCACCAGGCTGCTGCCCGGACTCGTCCCCGGTGAAGCCATCCTGATGGGCGTGGACTTCCCCGTGCCCGTTAGCGTTCGCATCACTCCGCCCACCGCTAGGCCAGCATCCGATGGGCCACGCTACGAGAACTGGGGGGAGCAATCGACGGCAACGCCCAAGGGCTCTGGCGGCCCTTCGGACGCGACGAAGCGCTGACCGCAGCCGCAGACACGTACTCATATCTCACCTTGGAGGGTTAATGTCAGTTCGCTCCGTAGTTGGCCAGCTCAATCTGGCTGATGCTGTCAGGCGCGAGCTCGCGCTCCACAACCGACTTCTCCCACCGCGCTGGGACCACCTGGCCCTGGTCCCAGAGCACGAGCGCGTGGAGGCTGCGCTTCGACCACTTCTGCGGCGAGGTCCTTCGGGTGTAAGGGCGGGCTGACTATGACAGGTTGTTTTGGCCCCACCGTGACGGTCTGATCTGGCCCCACTGGCGACTCGCCGGGGTTGTTGTGACGGTTTGATCTGGCCCCACCTCAGCCTTGCTCTCATCAGAGCACTCGAGGGATCGGGGTTGGGATGGGATCACGTGTGGAGTTGTTCGCTGCGATACGTCGGGATGCGCGGGTCGAGGAGGTCTCGATCCGTGAGCTGGCCCGTCGTCATGGGGTTCACCGGCGCACTGTCAGGCAGGCGCTGGCCGCAGCTGAACCGAGGGCGCGGAAGGCACCGACGCGTTCGGCGCCGCGGCTGGACCCGTTCAAGGACGTCATCGACGGGATGCTGCGCGCTGACTTGGACGCACCGCGGAAGCAGCGACATACCGCGACTCGGATCCTCGCGCGCCTGGTCGACGAACACGGCGCGACCGGGCTGTCGTATTCGACGGTGCGGGACTACGTGCGGGTGCGCCGGGCACAGATCGATCTCGAGGGCGGTCGACGGCTTGAGGCGTTCATCGCCCAGCACCACGGGCCGGGTGAGGAGGCCGAGGCCGACTTCGGCGAGGTCTGGGTCGTCCTGGGTGGGGTGAGGACCAAGTGCTACATGTTCGTGCTGTGGCTCTCCCACTCCGGGAAGGCGATCCACCGGGTGTATCCGACCCAAGCTCAGGAAGCGTTCCTGCAAGGGCACATTGAGGCGTTCGACGCGATCGGTGGGATCCCCACGAAGCACATCAAGTACGACAACCTCACCTCAGCCGTCACGGCCGTCATCCACGGTCCCGGACGGGCCCGGAACGAGAACGATCGGTGGGTCCTGTTCCGGTCGCACTACGGCTTCGACGCCTTCTACTGTCAGTCCGGCATCGAGGGCGCCCACGAGAAAGGTGGGGTTGAGGGTGCCGTCGGCTGGTTCCGCCGCAACCACCTGGTACCCATGCCCGAGGTGGATTCCCTTGACGAGCTCAACGAGCAGATCAAGGGATGGGAAGCCACTGACGAGGACCGCCGGATCAGCGGTCACCTCAACACCATCGGGCACGACTTCACCGCCGAACAGCCCTTCCTGCGACCGTTGCCGACCGAGGTGTTCGAACCCGGGCTGGTGCTGAACCCGCGCGTGGACCGGTCCTCGATGATCAGCGTCCGGATGATGAAGTACTCCGTCCCCGCACACCTCATCGGCCGCCGCGTCCGCGTCTCCCTGCGCGCGACCGAGGTGATCGTCTTCGAGGGCCGCACCGTCGTGGCCGTGCACCCACGAGTCGTGGCTCGAGGCAGCAGCCGGGTCGTCCTGGATCACTACCTGGAGGTGTTGCGGTTCAAACCCGGAGCCTTGCCCGGGTCGACCGCTCTGGCGCAGGCCCGAGCCGCCGGCGTCTTCACCGCCGCGCATGAGGCGTTCTGGGCGGCGTCGAGGAAGGTCAACGGCGACACGGACGGCACCCGCGAACTCGTCGACGTCCTGCTGCTCCACCGCTCCCTGACCCACGAGCAGGTGGTTGCCGGGATCACCGCCGCCCTGAGCGTCGGTGCCGTGTCCGCGGACGTCGTCGCGATCGAAGCCCGCCGACACACCCCCGACAGCACCACGGCGACGGGTGGGGCCAGTCCTGGCCGTCATCACGTTGCTCGAGGTGACGCGCGCGAGCAACGCGTTGTCAGTTTGACCCAACGCCGGCTGGCCGACCCGGCCACGGTGATCGCGGGCCTGCCGCCCGACACGCGACCCACCCCGTCCGTGGCTGTCTACGACGAGCTCCTCCCGCGACGACGTACCCCATCAACGACATCTTCTGCCGATGTGAAAGTGAGTACCAGCTGATGAGCCCGACACCCGTGGCCACCCCAGTCAGTCCCACGCTGCGCCGCCGACGTGGCATGACCGAAGAAGCCGCGATCGCCGCGGTCGACCAAGCCTGCCGTCGGCTGCGGCTGCCCACGATCCGGGCCTTGGTCGACGAGGCCCTGACGGTGGCGAAGAAGGAGCAGCTGACCTACCAAGGGTTCCTCGCTGAGCTGCTGCTGGCTGAGGTCGACGACCGCGACCGTCGCTCCTCCGTGCGGCGGGTCAAGGCTGCTGGGTTCCCCAGGGATAAGTGGATCGGGGACTTCGACTTCGACGCCAACACCTCGATCAACCCTGCGACCGTTCACGACTTGGCTAAGGGTGACTGGATCCGACGCGGTGACCCGCTGTGTCTGATCGGGGACTCCGGCACCGGCAAGTCCCACCTCCTCATCGCCCTGGGCACCGCAGCCGCCGAGCAGGGGTACCGGGTCCGCTACACGTTGGCCACCAAGCTCGTGAACGAGCTTGTCGAGGCCTTCGACGACAAACAGCTCGCCAAGACCATCGCCCGCTACGGCCGGGTCGACCTGCTCATGATCGACGAGCTCGGGTACATGGAACTCGACCGACGCGGCGCCGAACTCCTCTTCCAGGTCCTCACGGAACGCGAAGAGAAGAACTCCATCGCGATCGCGTCCAACCAGTCGTTCTCCGGGTGGACCGACACCTTCACCGACCCACGACTGTGCGCCGCGATCGTGGACCGGCTCACCTACAACGGCACCATCATCGAAACCGGCACCCACTCCTACCGGCTCGCCCATTCGCGTGCTGCTGCCCTCGCCTGAGCGTCGCTTGTGACGGCGCGACCCCAGAGAGGGCCTGTGATCCCGGCTCATCATCGGCGGAATTCTTGTGTCCACCGCAGAAAACGAGTGACCGCATCGAGCCGCTGAACCACAATCACGCGCGGGCGGCTGACGGGCACCCACCGTGCCCCGGCGCCGACCCCAGCAGTTGAAGGGACGGCCAGGGTCATTTGCGACAATCGCCCGTATGGACCCGGCCGCCTCTGCCCCTTATCGATGGACGCAGCTCTGCCCTGGAGCTGCGTCCCGTGCTGCCCTCACCCTCGTGCTGGCCGTGGTGGCGCTCGGTGCCTGCTCCTCGGACCCCAACTCGATCGCGCAGCAGGCCAAGCAGGGTGACCAGAAGGGCTACATCGCCGGCAACGGCGCCATCGAGCAGATCCCGGTCGCCCAGCGACTCAAGCCCATCACCCTCGAGGGCACCACGTTGGATGGCAAGGACTGGTCCAGCACGACCGCCCGCGGCAAGGACGTCGTCGTCGTCAACCTGTGGGGTTCGTGGTGCCCACCGTGCATCACCGAGATCCCCGAGCTTGAAAAGGTCTGGACCGAGGTCCAGGCGGCCAAGAAGCCGGTGCAGTTCATGGGGATCGACTTCCGCGAATCCCCCCAGCGTGGGGCGGCCTTCGTGGCGACTCAGAAGATGACCTATCCGAGCCTGTCCGATGAGTCAGGTGTGCTCATCCTGGCGTTCGGACGTCAGGCCCCGACGAGCCCTCCCTCCACTCTGATCCTTGATCGTGAGGGGCGGGTCGCCGCGCGCGTCAACGGTGTCGTCACGGCTTCCACGCTTCGGGGCCTCATCGACGACGTGTTGAAGTCCTGATCGTCGTGACCGACACCATCGCCTCCGGCGCCCTACCCCTAGCCGTCCTCGTGGCGGCACTGGCCGGACTGGTCTCGTTCGCGTCACCGTGCGTGCTGCCCCTGGTGCCTGGATTCCTGGGCTACGTCACGGGGCTGAGCGAGACCGCGCTGGAGCAGCGCTCACGCGGCCGGATGGTGCTCGGGGCGGTGTTGTTCGTGCTCGGTTTCGCCGCGGTGTTCGTCCTCGGGTCGATCTTCATCGCCAGCCTGGGACGGGTCCTCATCGAGCAGCGGGTCCTGCTCATGCGGGTCGGTGGTGTGTTCATCATCGTGATGGGGTTGGTCTTCCTCGGAGCGGGCGCACGTGCCGGCTCCCAACGTCAGTTCGGTCCCACCTGGCGACCGCGCACTGGACTCCTCGGCGCACCCTTGGTCGGGGCCATCTTCGGACTGGGCTGGGCGCCATGCACGGGCCCCACCCTGGCCGCAGTGTTGACCCTGTCAGCCTCGACCACGAACCCGAGCACAGGACGGGCCGTCGCACTCGCTACGGCATACGCCCTCGGTCTGGGGCTGCCGTTCATCCTCGCGGCGGCCGGGATCGAACGCTTCGGACGGGTCACCGGCTGGGTGCGTGAGCACCATCGCCTCATTCAGTCCCTGGGCGGAGGGATGCTGATCATGGTCGGGTTGCTGCTCCTGACCGGTGTCTGGGAAGACCTCACCCGTTGGCTGCAGGCCGAACTCGTGTCCGGCTTCACGACGCCGATCTGAAGGTCGTCGTTAGCGGTCATGGGTTCCTCCATTCCTGCGTCTGGATGACTTAGCCGCCCAGGAACGGACCCCCGCCATCGCGAACTCGCGCAGCCGTCCCAATCGGGGCGCCTCAATATGGTCACCATCGTCCAACCGTCCACAAATGGCGCTGTCAGCGGATTTGGACGATCAATCCGACCCCCGCTATCATCGGGCTATGGCAATGACAACGACCTCAGCAGACCAGGCGCTTCGGCGTGGGGCGGCCCTGTTCCACGGTCTCGCGGATCGCAACCGGTTGGCGATCGTGCGGCAACTCGCACACGGCGAGCGGCGGGTGGTGGACCTCACCAAGGCCCTCGATCTGGCCCAAGGCACGGTGTCTGGGCACCTGGCCTGCCTGCGTGACTGCGGCTTGGTCATCGGCCGCCCCGAGGGCCGACAGATGTTCTACTCGATCGCCCACCCCGAGCTGATGGATCTGCTCGCCGCGGCCGAGGAACTGCTTGCCCTCACCGGCGAGGCGGTCGACCTGTGCCCCACGTACGGCCCCGTCGAAACCTCCCCCGCCACGACGCAGGACGGAGCGCTGTGACGGACGCGTGCGGTTGCGGCCCCGACGAACCCCGCAACGAGCACGGCGAACCGGAGGAACACGAGCCCGAACGGTTGTGGGAAGTCAGCGAACTGCGGTTTGCCGCTCTTGCCGGACTCTTCCTGATCGCCGGATACGCAGCTCATCTCACCGAGGCCCCGGGGCCCGTGGTGACTGGGCTGAACGCGATCGCTCTGGCGCTGGGTGCCTGGACATTCGTGCCCGGCACGTTGAGGCGGCTGGCCAAGGGCAAGATTGGGGTGGGCACTCTCATGACGATCGCCGCCGTGGGCGCGGTCATCCTCGGTGAGGTTGCGGAGGCCGCCATGTTGGCCTTCCTCTACTCCATCAGCGAGGGCCTGGAGGAGTACGCGGTGGCACGCACCCGCCGCGGTCTGCGCGCGCTGCTGTCCCTGGTTCCGGCCGAGGCCACCATTCTGCGCGACGGATCCCAGGTCACCGTGGCCCCTGCAGACCTCATCGTGGGTGACCTGCTCTTGGTCCGACCAGGCGAACGAGTCGCCACTGACGGTGTGATCCGCACCGGCCGCACAGCCCTAGATGTCTCCGCTCTGACCGGCGAGTCTGTACCTGTCGAGGCCACCGTTGGAGACTCCGTGTACGCGGGCTCCATCAACGGCAACGGTGTGCTCGAGGTCGAGGTCAGCACCACTGCTGAGGACAACTCACTGGCCCGGATCGTCAACATTGTCGAGGCCGAGCAGTCCCGCAAGGGCAATGCCCAGCGACTGGCCGACCGCATCGCCAAGCCTCTGGTGCCCGGGATCATGGTCCTCGCAGCGCTCATCGCCCTTACCGGCAGCCTGCTCGGCGACCCTGCGACCTGGATCGAACGCGCTCTGGTCGTCCTGGTCGCCGCCTCACCGTGTGCGCTGGCGATCTCAGTGCCAGTCACCGTGGTCGCTGCCATTGGCGCGGCCAGCCGCATCGGCGCCCTGGTCAAGGGAGGCGCAGCCCTGGAGGCGCTGGGTCGGATCCGCACCGTCGCTCTCGACAAGACCGGCACACTGACCCGTAACCAACCCGCTGTGGTTGAGGTCGTCACCGCTCCCGGCCAGACCCGCGAGCAGGTCCTCGATGTCGCAGCCGCCCTGGAGTCGCGCAGCGAGCACCCGTTGGCCCGAGCCATCCTCGACGCCGTGCCCGAGCACCGCGACGCCGACGGCGTCGAGGCTGTTACCGGTGCGGGACTCACGGGCACCATCGACGGGCTGGCGGCCCGCCTGGGCCGACCCGGCTGGATCCCCGCAGGCGAGCTTGCCGAGCCCGTCGCCGCCATGCAGCGGGCCGGAGCCACCGCGGTCCTCGTCGAGATCGACGCAGTCGTGATCGGCGCGGTGGCGGTGCGCGACGACCTACGCCCCGAAGCCGCCGAGGTCATCGCTCGTCTCCATGCCAGTGGCTACCGCGTGGCCATGCTCACCGGCGACAACGAGCGCACAGCTGCTGCCCTGGCCGCCCAGGCCGGCATCAGCGATGTCCATGCCGACCTCCGGCCCGAGGACAAGTCGGACATCATTCGTCGGCTCCGGGAGAACGCCCCCACCGCGATGGTTGGCGATGGCGTCAACGACGCCCCAGCCCTGGCCACAGCCGATGTCGGTATTGCCATGGGTGCGATGGGTAGCGACGTGGCCATTGAGACCGCCGACGTCGCCCTCATGGGTGAGGACCTGCGTCACTTGCCGCACACCCTGACCCACGCACGACGTGCCAGGTCGATCATGCTTCAGAACGTGGGCCTGTCCCTGGGCTTGATCGCCATCCTGATTCCGCTGGCAGCCTTCGGCGTGCTTGGCCTGGCAGCCGTGGTGCTGGTCCACGAGGCCGCCGAAATCTTCGTGATCGGCAACGGCGTGCGCGCCGGCCGCGTTCGACCGCTTCCCCCCGCACCGGCGGCCACACCAAGAGCGGTCATCCCCTCGGTGGACGCCATAGGTAGATGAGCCGCCTGATGTCGGGGAGAGGGTTGGGTACCGGTCGTATCGCAGTCTTGCTCGTAGCGGCGATCGTTGCCGCGATCGATCTGACTGCCAAGACGGTATCCGAAGTTCGGTTGGCCCACTCGCCGGTCGATCTCGGGCTGGTTCAACTGCGGCTGGCCCATAACTCGGGCGTGGCGTTCAGCATCGGCGCCACCTTGCCCGTAGGAGTGCGCGTGGCCCTGACTGCAGCGAACGACTCGCCGGAGGCGCTGTGATCGGGGGCGCCCTCGCAAACGTGATCGACCGCGCGGGTGACGGGGAGGTCACCGACTTCCTGCACACCGGCTGGTGGCCCACCTTCAACCTCGCTGACACCTTCCTGATCATTGGCTTCATCGTGATCGCCCTGCTGCATCTGCATGCCGAACGCATGGCACGGAATGCGATGCCGCCCGTGTAGCACCAGCGGCTGCAAACCCTCTGAGATTCAACGCGACGAACAAACGTCGAAACCGAAGGAAGGCATGAACGTGATCACTTCCGCGGTCCAGGCCGTGGGCCTGTTCCTGGTCACCAACATCGACGACATCATCGTCTTGTCCCTGTTCTTCGCCCGCGGAGCAGGGCAGCCACGGACGACCTCCAAGATCGTCGCTGGGCAGTACCTCGGCTTCGGTGGCATCCTCCTCGCCTCCCTCGCCGTGACGTTCGGCGCCGGGCTGTTCCTTCCCGACGGCGCCATTCCCTACTTCGGCCTCATCCCGTTGGCGCTCGGTGGATACGCTGCGTGGCAGGTCTGGAGCAACGGGGATGACGACAACGACGGTGTCGCGGAGAAGCCCATCAGCGCCCTCACCGTGGCCGCAGTCACCTTCGCCAACGGGGGTGACAACATCGGGGTCTACGTGCCGGTTTTCCTCGCGGTCGGCACGGGAGCCATCGTCGCCTACTGCGTCGTGTTCCTTTGCCTGGTCCTCGTTCTCGTCCTCGTGGCGAAGTTCGTCGCCACCCGCAAACCGATCGCCGGGGTGCTCGAGCGTTGGGAGCACGTCCTGTTCCCTCTGGTCCTCATCGTGCTGGGACTGGTCATCTTGATCGAAGGCGGCGCGTTCGGTCTGTGACTATCGACCGAGCATGAACTCCACACCTCCGGAGCGCGTGATTGCGATACCTGGCACTGGGTCGGGCGCCCCGCACCTTCTGGAGCCGAGGCATGAAACTGGCGACCCGGGCAGCCTTGAGGAAGGGCGTTGCGGGATCGGCAGGGGCCCGTCAGCTCGTCGGCGTCAGAACGCCAGCGCCAATGAGCACCAACAGGCCCACCCCAGCGACGATGCGGTACGCCACGAATGGGGTGAACCGGTGGGTGGCGATGTAGCGCAGGAACCAGGCGATTACCGCATACCCGACAGCGAACGCGACCAGGGTGGCCAAGAGGGTCGGCCCCCACGGCGCCGTGGGGCCTTGCCCGATCCTCCGTAGCTCCAGCGCCCCGGACGCCAGCACGGCAGGGACGGCAAGCAGAAACGCATATCTGGCGGCCGCCGGCCGGGTGTAGCCCAGAATCAGGCCGGCGCTGATGGTGCCACCGGAGCGGGACACCCCAGGCACCAAGGCCATCGCTTGCGCGAACCCCAATGCCACTGCGTGGCGAGCGGTCAAGGCCTCCAGCGGGCGCCGGTTGGCGGCCACCCGATCGGCGATGCCGAGCACGACACCGAACACGATGAGGGTGACCGCGACCAGACGCAGGTCCCGAAGGGCAGTCTCAATCTGGCTCTGGAACACGAGCCCGAGCACCGCAATGGGCACCGTACCGACGATGACGTACCAGCCGAGCCGAGCCTCCGGGTGCGCGCGCAACTCTGGCGTCCGAAGCGACCGCGACCAGGCACGCACAATGCTGGCGATGTCGCGACGGAAGTACAAAAGCACCGCCGCCTCGGTGCCCAGCTGGGTGACCGCCGTGAAGGCTGCCCCTGGGTCGGGCCACCCAGCCAGCGCTGCCACCACCCGCAGATGCGCGGAGGAGGAGATGGGCAAGAACTCGGTGAGTCCCTGCACCAGACCCAAGACCAGGGCAGCCAGCCAGGTCATCGACCACCATCCGCACAGATCGTGAACCAACCAGGATCAACCGTGTGCGCTGTCATCGCCATAGCCGGATGATAGCCGCGAGTGAAACAGTCGCGTCAAACCGCACAGCCACCCACAAGGAACTCCCGAGATTCCGACCCCGAGCATGCTTGAGGGCGAAGAACCAAGACCGCCGGTCGACGCCGCAATGCTGATTTCGGACCAGAGCCAGGGGGAGGGCACAAGACGCGTACTCCCCGTCATCGCACCGACCTGGCCCTTCACGCGGCGCACCAGATCACGAAGCGCAGGAGTTCCCTCAACGGCGACCGCCGCGACTTCTCGACTCCTTGCCGGACGAAACTTGCCACCCATGGATGCCAAGCCGTGGTAAGGCAGTCACTCACACCGGGTCAACTCGTTCAGGAGACCAGCGTCTGCCAGTAGTCCCAGAACTGGATGGTGATGAGGCCGGCGATGGCCACGAGCCACACGGTGACCACGGTGGGACCGTAGTGCGCGAGGTCCTGTAGCCCCTTGGGCAGTCGCAGACGACCCGATCTGGCGTTGTGGGTGGTGGTGGCGACGAAGGCGGTGATGACGACGACCCAGACGATCATGCAGTAGGGGCACAGGGCGCCGATGCGATACAGGCTTTGGAAGATGAGCCAGTGCACGAACACGACCCCGAACGCCGTTCCAGCCTGGATGCCCCACCAGAACCATCCCGGCACGTTTGCCCGGGTCAGGAGGACCACACCGATGGTCAGCAGGGCTGTGAACCCGGCGACGCCCAGGATCGGGTTGGGGAACCCGAACACCTCGGCCTGATCGGTGCTCATGATCGAGCCGCAGGACAGCACCGGGTTGATGCTGCAGGACGGCACATAGGTCGGGTCCGTCAGCAGGGCGATCTTCTCGACAAGCAGCACGAACGCCGCGACCAAGCCGATCAAACCGGTGATCGTCAGCGCCCAGGCCGTGCCCCGCCCAACGCTCGCTGCCTGCTCCTCCGAGGCGTTACTTGGTGTGGTCTCAGCCATTGAGGGCGGCGTCGATCTGGTCGCGGAAGCCCTGGACCGAGGAGGGCTGGAGCTTCTTGCCGTTGAGGAAGAACGTCGGTGTCCCCTCGACGCCGAGGTCGAGGCCGTCCTGCCGGTCCCGCTCCACCCTCTCCAGGGTGGCCTTGGCCGCCACGGCCTTGTCGTACGCCGCCATGTCCAACCCCAGTTCTTGCGCGAAGCCGCGGAACAGGGACGCCTTGGAGTCCTGCTGCTCACCCCACGTTTCCTGGGTGTCGTACATGCGCTTGTACATGTCTTCGAACTTGCCCTGCTGCGAGGCGGCCTCGACCGCGACGGCAGAGTTGACCGCGTTCGCATGGCTGGGGATCGGGAAGTACCGCACGACGAAGTCGACCTTGCCGGCATACGTGGTGCGCAGCTCCTCCACGACGGGGTATGCCGCCCGGCAGGACTCGCATTCGAAGTCCAGGAACTCGACGAGCACGGCCTTGCCGGTGCCGGCAGCGCCGAGGCGGTGGCTGTCGTCGCGGACGAGTTTGCCCGTTCCCGCCTCCTTGGTGGTGGCGGCGTCGGCGGGGTCAGCCTCCTTGGGTGTGATGGCGACAGCGAGGGCCACGATGGCCGCGAACAGGGCCACGACGACCGCCGAGACGATGGCGTTGCGCTTGACAGGCTTCACAGGTTTTCAACTCCAAGCAGATGGGGGGGACAGGTGCAGGGATCGTTGGGGCGAACGGGTAAGGGTCCGGTCAGGTTCCGTGGCCGTCGCAGCAGCCGTCAGTGCAGGTACTCGGGGAACGGCTCGGGTCCTCAGCGGAGGAGCCGGCGATGTTGCCCGCCGTGATCGCGATCACGGCTTCAACCGTGTTGTAGGTGACCGACACTGCGGCCAAGAGTTGGGCACGGCGCATCAGGATCACTCGCCGCTCGTACGTCACCACACCGGATGCCAGGTGGTCACCAGGTGACCTCCTGGCATCCGGTGTGGGTGTCGGGTTCGACCTGAAGGGTGGCGTGTTCGACGCCGAACTTGGTGCGCATGACGGTGCGGGCGGCGTCCAGGACGGCGTGGGCGTCCGCACCCTCGCCGGTCATCAGGTGCGCGGTGGCCACGTTCATCCCGGAGGTCAGCGTCCACACGTGCAGGTCGTGAACGTTCGCGACGCCCGGGACCGCCGCCAGGGCCTGCTCCACCTCGTCCGGCGCCATCCCGACCGGGGCGTGCTGCCCCAGCACCGTGAGCACCTCGCGGCCCAGCATGATGGCGCGGACGGCAACAAAGATGGCGATCGCCAGCGCGATGCCGGTGTCCCACCACGCGTTGCCGGTGGCGCTCACCATGATCCCGGCCACGATCACACCGACGGACCCGACGGTGTCGGCCACAACCTCGAAGTAGGCGCCCTTGACGTTGAGGCTGTCACTGGCACCACCTCGCAGCAGCAGCAACGCGATGAGGTTGACCACCAGCCCAATGCCACCGACGATCAGCATCGGACCAGAGGAGACCTCGGCCTCCCCGCCGATGCGACCGATCGCCTCCACTGCGATGTAGACCGAGACCCCGAGCATCAGCAACACGGCCAGCCCAGATGCGAACACCTCAGCACGGTACGAACCGAACGTTCGACGTCCCGTGCTGTCCGGCCGCGTGGCGATGCGAGTCGCCACCAGGGCCGCACCCAGAGCGACCACATCGGCCGCCATGTGCCCCGCGTCGGAAAGCAACGCCAACGAACCAGAGAGCAGGCCCGCGACCAACTCAACGACGAAGTACCCCGCGACCAGAACGAACGCCAACTGCAATCGCCACCGGTGAGCCCCACCGGCGCTTCCGTGACTGTGCCCGCCGCTCACCGGATCACCTCCGTCGAGGTTGCCTGAGCGGCTGGCGTGCCCACAGCCTCATGGGCGATGTGCTCCCGAGTCAGGTCCAGCAGCATCCGCACATGCGCGTCCGCGAGCCGATAGAAAACCAGCCGACCCTCCCTTCGTCCGGTCACCACGCCGGACGCGCGCAGCATCCGAAGCGACTGAGACACCGTCGCCTCCTGAGTGCCGGTCGCCGCGGCGAGATCGCAGACACACAACTCGCCGGCCTCGAGGAGCGCGAACAACAACCGGGAGCGGGTCTGGTCACCCAGGAGTTTGAACATGCTTGCGGCTCGAGCCAAGTCCTCAGTTGGCAACGTGGCGTCGAGCACCAGCTGAACCTTGTCCGGGTGGACGCATTGGACTGAGCAACCATCCAGACCAATAACCTTCTCATCTGATCGCATGCTCAGATGATAGGACAACCACGGAACGGTTGTTCCCTTCAGTGGCCTGGCAGGCGGTTACGCCTACGAGCCCGCCATGGTCGCCGCGCAAGTCTGGGTACGTGGTGCAGAACCCAACGATCCTCCACTCGCAAGAGGGAAGGTGCGGGGCCAGATCGGACCGTCATGGTGGGGCCAAATCACCTTGACACAGTCAGGCGGGCATTGTCTATTGCAATAAGGGTTGGCGCGGCGTACGTCCGCTGCACGTCATGCCGCTAGGTGACCGCATCTTGTACCGAGCACTGGTCGACAAGATTGCTACGGCGCTGCCCGAGCATCTTCAGGCACGCGAGCCGGTGGGGGACTTCCGAGTGGCTCCGATCGAACACCCGGGAGTCAGCCATATCAGCCAGACGGATGTTGCCGCCTACTACGAGTTTATCGACCACGAGATACTTGCCAACGAGCTTGTCGGACAGACGGGTGAGGAGCCCACCGTCGAGGTCCTCATGGATCTGCTTTGCGGAACAATGGGTCGTCGGGTCGGCATCCCGCAGGTGCACACCGCAAGTGACCGGCTGGGCGACACCTACATCGACCGAGCCCGACGCCGCCTCGTCAGGGCCGGGTACGCGACCTGGACCTACGCCGACGATTTTCGTATCGCATCAACCTCTCTCGGCCAGGCGCGCGAGGCGCTAGAGGCGTGCTCCCGCGAGGTCCGCGAACTGGGCTTGGTCTTGAACGAGCGCAAGACCTTCACCTACGGCGAGGGCCGCTACCTGAAGTCGCTGACCTCCTTCGCCGACGCCGAGAGGGAACTCTTCGCCCAGGGCGCTACTGAGGGCGCAAGCGACAGCCTGGGTTTTCTTGACCAGGACTACACCGATGCCGACGAGCCGATCGCCACTTTGGGTGCCGAACCGCTCGACCAGGGAGTCGACGATGATGAGGTGGTCTCGGAAGACCTCACTCCCAATGCTGAACTTGACCATCGCCGTGTGGCAGCAGCGTCGCGAGCTTGGGATCTCTGGCTCGATGAAGACGAATCCGAACAGGTGCAGGCAGGGCAAGAGGCCGCCATCACGCAGTCCCTCCTGGGCCGCGCGTTGCCCACGTTGGGTCTGGCCGGCGAGGAAGCTCCACTTGAGCATGTCGATGACATCCTGCGGTTCGAGCCCGCACTCACACCCCAGGTGATGACGTACCTAACCAACCTCGCCGCCACTGGTTCCGAAGCACGGTCACGAATCCGCAGGAGCCTAGACGTCCTCGTCGCGGAGGACATCTACAGCCCATGGCAATGCATGTGGCTCGCCCAGACTGCTGGAAGCTTCCGACGCTCGGGTTCCCGGCACCGATACGAAGACTGGCTCGCCGAATGCGTCGCATCGAGCCCACATGACGGGCTGGCGGCAACAGCAGCGGCCGCCCTTGGACGAATCGGACGCGGCGATCCGACATTCGTCATGGCCGCAGTTGATCGCGTCAGCCCTGGATGGCGCACGCTGGCCTTCTGGGGACTTATCGGTCTTGACCGCGCTAAAGCACAGGACGTAGCCGACGACAAGCTCGATCGGCTCTTGCTCGAGGTCACCGAGCAATGACCCAGCCGGTCGTGTCCGCTCGCGCGGAGGCGGCGTCCGCCCTGCTGTTCCACACACTCGGCGCACACCGGGTCACGGTCGCGGCTATGCGAACCCGACGTGCAAGTCGCCTCGCTATGGCGGCGCCTCTCGATGCCGAACAGATTCAATGTCAGGCAACACTTGTCCGGCTTCTCTCCATCACAGAGTCCTTCACCGCCGAGTTGATGACGACGGCTGTCGATTCTGCGGTCTCGCGAGCAGCCAGCGCGGCGGTCAACAATATCTGGGAAGACGCAGCCATCAGGGGGACCGACAGCTGGAATGCGCAGCGAGACGCCTATAGGAAGTGGCTCGGTGTCACCGTGGACTGGAGTGCCGCCGAGCGGCTCGCTGAGGCACGAAATGCTGTGGCGCATGGGCTTGGGTCGCTGACGCGTCGACAACTTCGCAATGAGCAGGGAGTCAAGGCCAGGCTCCAGGCAGCCGGGATCGATGTTCAGGGGGACAGCCTCGTCCTCTCCGACGCAGCCTTGGCTTCGGCCGCGGCCGCGTGTCGTGACCTCATCCATCGAGTCGACCGGGCTACTCAGAGCCGCCCGACCGAGTTCCGGTAACGGTGTGCGCGTGCTCGCTCTGAAGGCCCCTGTCACTGGACTACCTCAAAGCCGCCTCCTCCATCCGGCAGGGGGGCT
>RRZU010223043.1_pt1 | contig 28637 bp, 23 predicted proteins | sample 2165561 | NCBI WGS metagenome assembly RRZU01 (sample SAMN10456909, study PRJNA506462) | wastewater metagenome | isolation source: wastewater sludge | place: USA: Moscow, Idaho | reverse complement strand
GCGTTTTAGGGTGCTGGGTTGGAATGTACGTTTCATGATTCGCTACCTGGTGACTTCTTGGGCAAAAGGGGGCCCGAAGTGGTCCCCGTTAAATAGACCCGTAATTCTAGTGAAAGCTGAGCCTTAGGTCAATTATCTGCAGCATTTGTTTGTCAATTTCTTATTTACGCCTTTGAAAACTTATGTTGAATGCATGAGTTTGAATTTAGTATAAATTAGAAAAGAGTATATAAAGCTTATTTTTATTGCTATTACTACTGAGTAATAAAACTGTGGGTAAATACAATTTATCTATATAAAACAATGGCTTACAAGTGATTGAGAGTTGTGCTGAAGAGGTGTTCTAGCTGTGCGCCTGAGGGTTATAAGGTGTGTATAAGTAGCCTAGTTATCCACAGGCGACTTTTCAACAGAGTTATCCACATACTATTACACCGAGTCTAGGACGGGTTCTCCACAGGGTTTAAAGTGATTAAAACCCTGTATAGAGCTAGAAAAATAAAGTGAAAATTGCGCTACAGGCATACCAAAGCACAGCTGAGCGTACGAGCAGTAGCCAAATATTATCTAAAATAGCAGTGCCTTTTTCTCCAGGAGCATAGTTTTCTGCCTCTACTGCTGCGCGCCCTGCTTTGCTTAATAAGTGATTGGCCGGTTCATTGATGCAGAGTAAGTCGGGCATTAAGGAACGGCTGACAGTAATAAAGTTACCGATTAAGGCAAAGCTGGCGCCGACTAAACGTGCGGGTAGCCAATCTAGGATATGCAGTAAGCGAGTGGCTTTGCCTGCTGCTTCAGGCCATTGGGCTTGTTCAGAAGTCAGCACCAGTAAGCGATAGGTTAATGCAGCTAATGGACCGCCAATCAGATAGAAGAATAAAACAGCAAAAAAGCCCTGATAGCCTTGCCAGAGCATATAACCCTCAACTGCTTGTAAGAGTCCAACGGGTTCTTCTGATTGGATCAGTAGATCACGTTGTGCGGCTAAGCTGGCAGCGTGGGTGTCCTCTCTGCGCCATGCATCACGAAATGGACCTAAAGCTACACGAATATCACCACGACTGAGGCTGTAGAGCACTACGAGCAGGTGTAGGGGGATAAGTAATAAGCCATACATCATTGATTGTGCTGCAATCAGCAATAGAGCTAAGCCAATGATAGGTAAGCTTAAGGCTAGCACTAAAGCTAAGCTGTGTTGCTTGGGCAGTAGTTTTGAGCAGCGTTGCAGTTGCTCGTACCACCAGTGGTCTTTTTGTAAAATTTTGCGTCCGTTTGAGAGCTTCTCGATAAGAATCGTCAGCATTAATACTAGAAAGCTCATATTATTTCTCCATGATGAGTTGTGCGTAGACGTTGCCAGTCAAAGGCAGGTCCTGGATCGGTTTTACGCCCAGGAGCAATATCGCTGTGTCCGCAGATACGTTCTTTTGTAATCATTGGGTAGTGCTGAGTCAATTGTGCAACTAGTAGATTTAAGCTGTCATATTGTGCATCTGTATAAGCGCGGTGATCCTCGCCCTCAAGTTCAATGCCTAAGGAAAAATCATTGCAGGCTTCGCGGCCAGCAAAATTAGATATTCCAGCATGCCAAGCACGATCTAAACAGCTGACAAATTGGGTGATAGTCCCACAGCGTTTAATAAAAAAATGGGCTGACACTGTTAAGTGGGCGATATCTGCAAAATAAGGGTGAGCATCCACGGGGAGTGTGTTGGTAAACAATGCTTCAACCATTCCAGTGCCAAATTCTCCTGGCGGTAAGCTGATATTGTGGATAACTAATAGAGAAATTTCTGGGCTGGGCCGTGCATTGAAATTAGCTGACGGCACTTGTATTGCACCGTTCAGCCAGCCAGTGTGGGGGTCTAAAGTTAAGCTGGAAGATTGCATAGAGTGTCCTAGAGCCTGTGACTGCTATGGGTATGACATTATTGAAGGAGGTTATACCCATGTCATTGCTGTTTATAATAGCTTAGACAGTAATAGCAGTGTTTGTGTCTTAGACAAACCTATTAAAAGGTTGGCAAGATAGATCGGAGAGATGCGGGCTGTGGATAACTGTGGTGAGGATTCATGAGTAAGGGTGTGGGTAAGTCTTGTAGAAAAAATTCAGGCCGCAAAAGCGGCCTGAATTAAACACGATTACAGAAACTAACCTTGGTGATACTTCGCAGATAAATCATGCACTGCATTGATAAATGCGCCAGCATTCTCAGGCTTCACTTCTGGAGTGATACCGTGACCTAAGTTAAAGATATGACCTGGGCCATTACCGTAACTTTCAAGAATACGACCCACTTCTTTCTCAATTGCAGCTGGATTAGCATACAAAGTGGTTGGGTCCATATTACCTTGCAGAGCAACCTTGTCGCCGACACGCTGACGTGCCACGCCTAGATCACAGGTCCAGTCGATACCCAGCGCTTCAACACCAGTAGCCGCCATGGACTCAAGCCACAGACCGCCACCTTTAGTGAACAGAATCACTGGAACACGACGACCTTCGTGTTCACGGATCAAGCCATCAACGATTTTTTGCATATATGACAGCGAGAACTCTTGGTAAGCCGCTGACGATAAGCTACCGCCCCAGCTATCAAAAATCTGTACTGCTTGTGCGCCAGCGAGAATTTGCGCATTGAGGTAGCTAGTAACGGACTGAGCTAACTTATCCAATAGCAAGTGCATCGCCACTGGATTGTCATACATCAGAGCCTTACTTTTGCGGAAGTCCTTGGATGAACCACCTTCAACCATGTAAGTGGCTAGAGTCCATGGACTACCAGCAAAACCGATCAATGGCACACGACCATTGAGCTCGTGACGAATGGTACGTACAGCATTCATCACATAACCCAAATCTTTTTCAGGATCAGGAATGGGTAATGCTTCAATGGCTTCAAGGGTGTCAGCAGTTTTTTTGAAGCGTGGGCCTTCGCCTGTTTCAAAATACAAACCTAAGCCCATCGCATCAGGGATGGTCAAGATATCTGAAAAAAGGATCGCAGCATCCAATGGGTAGCGTTCCAGTGGTTGCAGTGTTACTTCGCAAGCAAGCTCAGCGTTCATGCATAAATCCATAAAACCACCCGCACGTGCGCGCGTGGCTCTATATTCAGGCAGATAGCGGCCCGCTTGACGCATCATCCAAACAGGTGTCACATCAACCGGCTGTTTAAGCAGGGCGCGGAGAAAACGATCATTTTTCAGAGCAGTCATATTAGCGTCCATTAGAAATTAATAGGCTATTGTCGCAAACTTGCACACAAAAGGCACGGAGCAGCAGTTAAGCCACTCAATTTGCTGGATTGGTATCAATTACCACAGAGTATTACTTAAGGTGCTAGTTTAGCGCATAGCGCATTTTTAAACATATGAACAAGGGTGGTAGGCATGCAAAAAAAACCGATTGATTCAAGTCTATTTGTTGCAGCAACTGCAGATGAGGCTGTTACAGGTGGTGCTGAGCACCTATTATCTGGGCGCTCTTTATATCCGCCCTTCCCTGAAAATCATCAGTACGCGTTATTTGCGATGGGTTGTTTCTGGGGAGCTGAGCGGCGCTTCTGGCAGCAAGAAGGTGTTTATGTCACTGCAGTAGGTTACGCCGGTGGGCATACAGCTAATCCAACTTATCCACAGGTATGTAGTGGAACTACAGGGCATACAGAAGCGGTATTGGTGGTGTTTGATCCAGTAGAAATCAGTTTTGCACAGTTATTACAGGTATTTTGGCAATCGCATGATCCAACACAGGGTATGCGTCAAGGTAATGATATGGGCAGTCAGTACCGTTCAGCTATTTATTGTATGGATCAGGAGCAGTTAGCTGAAGCGCAGGCCAGTTGCACACATTATCAGGCGCGCTTAACGGCTGCCGGTGGTGCAACTATTACAACAGACATAGAAATAGCGCCGACATTCTATTATGCCGAAACTGAGCATCAACAATATTTAGAGCGTAACCCGAATGGGTACTGCGGTTTACGAGGGACTGGTGTGATGTATTAGTTTCTAGGGGGTAGAAATTAATAACCCCGCCGAAGCGGGGTTTGCAGACTGTCTCCTAACATCCTTGCTACTGGCCATCTTGGCCTTAGTCATATATCCGTTATGACTAGATGCAATCCATTGCTGATCCATTACGGTTATTGTACGTGTGATATTTATGTAGTGCAGTCAGCCAATGACTACATGGCGTGTAAGCAAATGCTTACACGCCATCAATTGGGCTGAGATTAAAACTGCTCTGCATCTAATAAATAGAGTGATTCGCTACCAGCCTTTACCGCACTGCTTAATGAGTGGATACGTGGCAGTAAGCGTGCAAAAAAGAAGCGAGCTGTGCCCATTTTACTGGCATAGAAATCATCTTCTTGCTCTTTACCTTGTGCTGCACGAGCCATTAACGCCCACATATAGGCATAAGCGGTGTAACCAAAGACTTGCAAATATTCAACCGAGGCCGCACCAATTTCATTAGGGTTGGTTTTTGCTTCGGCAATTAACCACGCGGTCAGTTCATCAAGATTTTCAATGGCAGCTTGCAGTGGTGTGGTGAATTCAGCTAAATCTTGTTTAGCTGCAGCAATAAAGCTTTTCACTTCATCGGCAAAGTGCTGATAAAACGCCCCGCCATTGGCAACAATTTTACGGCCTGCTAAGTCCAGAGACTGGATGCCGTTAGTACCTTCGTAGATTTGCGTAATACGGCAATCACGAATCAGTTGCTCTTGACCCCACTCACGAATATAACCATGCCCGCCAAAGATCTGCTGACCATGGATGGTGGATTCTAAACCTACGTCAGTTAAAAAAGCTTTAGCTATGGGTGTGAGCAAGGCTACCAGTTCGTCAGCGCCTTGGCGGGCTGTCGCGTCTTCACTGTATTTAGCAATATCCAGCTGCATCGCCACATAACTGGAGAACGCACGCCCCCCTTCGTTTAGCGCTTTCATGGTCAATAGCATACGACGTACATCCGGATGCACAATCAGTGGATCTGCTTGTTTATCTGGGGCAACTACGCCGGTTGGGGCACGGCTTTGAATACGGTCTTTAGCGTATTCAATGGCACTTTGATAGGAACGCTCACCTAAAGCTAAACCTTGAATGCCAACCCCGAGGCGCTCGTAGTTCATCATAGTGAACATCGCAGCTAAGCCTTTGTTTGGCGCATCAATAATATAGCCGGTGGCGTTATCAAAGTTCATCACGCAAGTGGCTGAACCTTGAATGCCCATTTTGTGCTCAATAGAGCCGCACGACAGGCTATTGCGCTCGCCGAGTGAACCGTCATCATTGACCAGTACTTTAGGTACTAGAAATAGGGAAATACCTTTAGCACCTGCTGGCGCATCAGGCAGCTTAGCCAGCACTAAGTGGATAATATTCTCAGTCAGGTCGTGCTCGCCACCGGTGATAAATATTTTTGTGCCGCTAATTTTGTAGCTGCCGTCGGCTTGAGGTTCTGCTTTAGTGCGAATGATGCCTAAGTCAGTACCTGCGTGCGGTTCAGTCAAGCACATGGAGCCGGCCCAAGTACCTGAATACATATTGGGTAAGTATTTTGCTTTCAGTTCGGCACTGGCGTGCGCATGAATGGATAAGCAAGCGCCAGCTGTGAGCATGGGGTATAAGCCAAAGGATAAGTTGGCTGAGTTGATCATCTCTTCAATTTGCGCAGTGATCATTTTAGGCATACCCATACCGCCAAATTGTGGGTCGCCACCGACACCGACCCAGCCGCCTTCAGCGTAGGTGTTATAAGCTTCAATAAAGCCTTGCGGAGTTGTCACTGCACCGTCAGTCCAGGTACAGCCTTCCTCATCACCGCTACGGTTAGTCGGGGCAATTGAGCCGGCTGCGACTTTGCCGGCTTCTTCTAAAATAGCGGTCGCTGTTTCGTTATCCACAGTGTCTGCGAGTGCAGGTAGTTGCGCCCAAAGCTTACCTGCTTCGAACACTTCGTTGAGTACAAAACTCATATCACGTAAAGGTGCTTGGTAGTCGGCCATGTGGCATTCCTCTTTATTATTAGCGCAAGCTCTGCTGTGCAGTGACACAACATTAGGCAATCAGTGGGGCAAAAATGTTGAAATTTGAGTCTACATTAATAAACTTTTAAAACTAATAGGCTCTTTTTATGACTGAAAGGTTTTAGTAAAAATTATAAAAAACCCGCTAATAAGTTGAGCCTGAACAGGTCACTTTATTAGCGGGTTGTGGTTTGGCGTCAGTTACACAGAACGCTTAGTAGTTCAGTGCAAAATCTTCTGCAGCCATATCCATCAAGTTATCAGCACCTGAAAGCATTGCCGCTAAGTGAGTGCGGGTACGCGGTAGCAAGCGTGCATAGTAGAAGCGTGCAGTTTGCAGCTTAGCTTTATAGAAGGCTTCTTCATCAGTGCCGGCTGCCAGCTTTTCTGCTGCAACACGAGCAATATCCGCCCAGAAGTATGCTAAACACGCGTAGCCGCAATACATGGTGTAATCCACCGATGCTGCCCCAACTTCTTCGCGGTTTTTCATCGCTGCCATACCCACTTTCATGGTGACGTCAGCCCATTCTTTGTTCAATTCAGCCAAAGGTTTAACGAATTCTTGTAGCGTTTCGTTACCTTCGTTGTTTTTGCAGAACTTATGCACAATTTTAGTAAAGCCTTTAAGGGTTTCACCTTGAGTCATAAGAACTTTGCGGCCTAATAAGTCCAGAGCTTGGATACCAGTGGTACCTTCATACAGCATAGAGATACGGCTATCACGCACGTTTTGCTCCATGCCCCACTCTGAGATATAGCCATGACCACCATAAATCTGCACACCGTGGTTAGCAGCTTCAAAACCCACTTCGGTCATAAATGCTTTAGCGATCGGTGTTAAGAACGCCAGCATACTGTCTGCAGCGATACGCGCATCTTCATCGGTGCTGCGTTGCATAATATCCACTTGCTGTGCTGCGTAATACAGCATGGCACGGTTGCCTTCGGTCAAGGCTTTCATCGTTAGCAGCATGCGACGCACATCAGGATGCACGATAATTGGATCTGCGGCTTTTTCTGGCGCTTTAGCACCGGTGAGTGAACGCATTTGTAAACGGTCACGGGCGTACTCAATACCACCTTGGAAAGCGACTTCAGAGTGGGCTAAGCCTTGCAGTGCTGTACCAATACGCGCGGTGTTCATAAAGGTGAACATGCAGTTCAAACCTTTATTTTCTGGGCCAATTAAGAAGCCTTTAGCACCATCAAAGTTCATCACGCAGGTGGCGTTACCATGAATACCCATTTTGTGTTCAATTGAACCGCACTGCACGCCGTTGCGCTCGCCAATACTGCCGTCAGCATTAGGCAGGAACTTAGGTACGATAAACAGTGAGATACCTTTAGTACCTTCGGGGGCGCCAACAATACGTGCGATCACAATATGCACAATGTTGTCAGCGAAATCATGCTCACCCGCAGAGATAAAGATTTTTGTACCTGTGATGCTGTAGCTGCCATCCTCTTGCGGCTCTGCTTTAGTGCGCAGCATGCCTAGGTCGGTACCACAGTGAGCTTCGGTGAGGCACATCGTACCTGTCCACTCACCGGAGACCAATTTGGTCAAATACGTTTTTTGCTGCTCTGCAGTGCCGTGGGCATGCAAGGTGTTCATCGCGCCGTGCGACAGGCCAGGGTACATACCCCATGACCAGTTGGCTTGACCCACCATTTCACTGATGGAAATACCTAATGATTCTGGTAAACCTTGACCGCCATGTTCAACATCATGGGCCAGGCTAGGCCAACCGCCTTCAACATACTGCTGGTAAGCTTCTTTAAAGCCAGTTGGTGTTTTCACACCTTCAGCAGACCATGTGCAACCTTCTATGTCACCCACACGATTGAGTGGAGCAATAACGTTTTCACAGAACTTAGCACCTTCTTCAAGGATCGCGTTCACCATATCTGGGGTTGCATCTTCGCAGCCTGGCAGATTGGCGTAGTGTTCTGGATACCCTAACAGTTCATCACGAACGAAACGGATATCGCGCAAGGGGGCTTTATATTCAGCCATGGTTATTAACCTCTACAGTGGAGACTTTATTATTAAGTTGGCCTAAACAAGATGCGTGGGCCTGTTCTTAGTAGCGCAGTAAAAAGTTGCGCACACAAAAATGAATCAAACGGCTGTTTGAAAGTTACGGCCCTATCGTATTCTTGTCAAGCATTGCTCGATGACTTTATTTTTTATTTTATTTAAGCTTGAATATCAATCAAGGTACCCAGTGATTCTTCAGCAGTAGAAATCACACGAGCACCCAGTTCATTCATTTGTTTAGCTTGTTCAAGCATGAGCAGTTGTTCAGTTAAATTACCGATGTCGATCATCGGTACTGCAGTAGCGGCTGGCGCACTGCTGGCATTACTGCTGGATTGTTGCGCAATAGCTTGTGCTGCGCTGGCGAGTTGCTCTTGGCCGCTATTGATGGCGGATAAACCCGCTGAGAATACATTTGCTGAAATATGCATAAGACCTCCTACTGCCGACCCATGATAAAAGTCAATGCAGTCTGTTTTGAGTATAGAGCAAAACAGCTGGCGGTGTTGACTCGGCGATCAAAGGCTATTGATCAGCCATTGCGCGAGTTGTTGTGCGCGCTGTTGATGCTGGTTTTTACGCGTCAGTAGTACTAATTTGGCTGAGGTTTCCACAAAGCCCCAAGGTGCAATTAAGCGACCACTCATAATGTCACTGCGTACGAGATGCTCAGGTGCTATAGCTACACCCAGCCCAGCAACTGCAGCCTCTAATAAGTAATATAAATGCTCAAAGCCCTGTGCGTAATGCAACTCAGTGCTGGCTAACTGTTGTGCTTGCGCCCACTGTGGCCATGCTTGTTGGCGAGAGCGAGTAAAGAGCAAGGGCTCTTTTAGAAGCGCGGCTGCTGAAGCATTGAGTAGTGCCGCAGCATGTTGGTAGTGTGGGCTTAATACTGGGCCAATCCGCTCCGTATCTAATGGGTAAACCTGCATATTGTCGGCGCAAGGTTGGTCTAAAAATACCAAGCTGGCGTCTGCATCGGATTGTTGCAGGGTATTGTCATCTCCGGTGTTGGTAATCACCTGTAAACGAAGGTTGGGTAAGTCATGCTGTAAGCGCTCGAGGCGTGGGATTAACCAGCGTGCTAATAAGCTGCCTGAGCAAGCCAAAACAAAGGGTGATTGCTGAGTTTGCTGGCGAATATCCTGACATGAGGCACTGATTTGTTTAAATGCAGCATGGCTATTCTCATAGAGGCGTGTACCCGCATCAGTGAGTTTAATGCCTCGGCCTTGCCTGCTTAATAAGGCTACTCCTAGGTGTTCTTCAAGCTGCTTTACTTGACGGCTCACAGCACCATGAGTGACATGCAGCTCTTTTGCTGCAAGGGTAATGCTTTCTAGGCGCGCACTGGCCTCAAATGCTTTTAAAGCATTAAGCGGTGGTAAGTTAAAATAATCAGACATGTGAGTTTTCCTGACGTATTGCTGCAATCATATCGCTTTTCCTTGCGAACGCTATCAGGTAGCTTAGTCGACATAGAAATATTTCTAATTAAATTCGGGAGTTGGTTATGAGTTCTTTGTGCAATAGCCCTGATGAGTACGGTTTATTCGGTGATTTCGGTGGCCAGTATGTTGCGGAAACCTTAATGCCATTGATTTTGGATTTAGGCCGCGAATATGAAAAAGCGAAAACTGATCCAGAGTTTATTAAAGAGCTAGCGTATTTCCAGCGTGATTTTGTTGGTCGCCCTAGCCCGCTCTACTTTGCTGAACGCCTGACCGAGTATTGTGGTGGGGCAAAAATTTACTTTAAGCGTGAAGAACTCAACCACACCGGCGCGCATAAAATTAACAACTGCATTGGCCAGATTTTACTCGCCAAGCGCATGGGTAAAAAACGCATCATCGCGGAAACCGGTGCAGGTATGCATGGTGTGGCCACTGCTACCGTAGCGGCACGTTTTGGTATGCAGTGCGTGGTGTATATGGGTACGACTGATATCGAGCGCCAGCAGGCGAACGTTTTTCGGATGAAGTTGCTGGGTGCTGAAGTACGCCCTGTTGTAGCTGGTACCGGTACGCTCAAAGATGCAATGAACGAAGCATTGCGTGATTGGGTGACTAACGTTGCCGATACTTTTTACCTGATTGGCACAGTAGCTGGCCCCCACCCTTATCCGGCCATGGTGCGTGATTTCCAAGCTGTGATTGGCAAGGAAACTCGTGAGCAGTTGCAAGAAAAAGAAGGTCGTCTCCCTGATAGCTTGATTGCTTGTATTGGTGGAGGCTCCAATGCTTTAGGTTTATTCCATCCGTTCTTGGATGATGCAAGCGTGAAAATTATTGGTGTCGAAGCAGCGGGTTACGGTGTGGAAACCGGCAAGCATGCGGCCAGCTTGCAAGGTGGTACACCGGGTGTATTGCATGGTAATCGCACCTATTTACTACAGAATGATGATGGGCAAATTGTTGATGCACATTCGATTTCTGCCGGTTTAGACTACCCAGGTATTGGCCCACAGCATGCGTGGTTACATGATATTGGTCGAGTGGAATACACTTCTATTAAAGATGATGAAGCGCTCGCTGCTTTCCATTTATGCTGCAAATTAGAAGGTATTATTCCAGCACTTGAAACTTCACACGCTATTGCAGAAGTGCTCAAGCGCGCACCAAAACTCCCTAAAGATCACTTAATGGTGGTCAACTTATCAGGCCGTGGTGATAAAGATATGCAGACGGTGATGTACCACTTTGAGAAGCAGGAGCAAGCAGTATGAGCCGGATTGAAGCCTGTTTTGCAGAACTAAAACAACATAATCGTGCGGCCTTAGTCACCTTTGTGACTGCTGGTGACCCTGACTACGATACAGCGATGCGTATCTTTAAAGGTTTGCCTGCTGCTGGCGCTGATGTGATTGAGTTAGGTATGCCTTTTACCGATCCGATGGCGGATGGTCCGGCGATTCAGTTGGCTAATATTCGCTCAATGAAGAATGGTCAAACCTTAGCTAAAACTCTACAAATGGTGCGTGAGTTCCGTGTGGATAACCAACATACGCCAGTCGTATTAATGGGCTACTTTAATCCGTTGCATCAGTACGGCGTGCCACGCTTTATTGAGGATGCAAAAGCTGCTGGTGTCGATGGCTTGATTATTGTCGACTTGCCGCCAGAGCATAACGCGGTGTTGTGCGATCCGGCGCAAGCTGCCGGCCTCGATTTTATTCGCTTAACCACGCCAACCACAGATGATGTGCGTTTACCTAAAGTGCTGAATAACAGCTCAGGCTTTGTCTATTACGTCTCAGTAGCCGGGGTAACAGGTTCCGGCTCGGCAACTATGGAGCATATTGAAGAAGCGGTAGCGCGTTTGCGTCGCCACACTGAATTACCTGTGTGTATTGGTTTTGGTATTCGCACGCCTGAGCATGCGGCTAATATTGCGCGTTTAGCGGATGGCGCAGTGGTGGGATCGGCTTTTGTAGGCTTGATTGAAACAGCCACCAGCCCAGATCAGGCGGTAGAAGGTGTTTTAGGACTGTGTCGTGAGATTGCAGATGGCGTTCACCATGCGCGTGAATAGCACACAGTGAACTAGCGCTCTATTATGGACGTGGGCCGAATAACTCTAAGAGTTGTTCGCCCTGCGGAGCACCAGGGTGCAGTTGCATCATGCCAGTTTCATCCAGTTGTAAAATAGCTGGAGTACCATTGACGCCTAACAGCGCCATCAACTCTTGGTTATCTTCAATCTGCTTTAACTGCTTGGCTGCAACTTTAATTTCTTTTGCAGGACTCTTACCACTTTCGTTGCCCTTGAGAGCTGCTTTAGGGTCTTTCGCTGAGAGTAAGTAAGCTGCTTTCTTTTGGCTACCCTCGCCTAGTGTGCCGACCATCACGTGACGTAACTGCAGTTTACCTGCGTCAACCCATGGGCGAGCATCTTTCCAGAGGCGTTTGCAGTAGGGGCAGTTTGGGTCAGTGAATACGTAGACAATCTTTTCTGCTTTATCAGAGCCATCAGCAATCCAGTTGCTGTTCTGTAGCTTTTCCCACATTACTTTACTTTGTGGGCGGCTGACCTTCTCTTCTAGTACTGCGCCAGTTAAGTCTTCGCCTTTGGCATCTAACAAACTACCAATCAGAGCATGCTCACCGTCTGCGGTGACGTACAGCGCTAATGGACGGCCGTTATACATGGCGGTGTAACCAGTCAAACCGCTGGGTGCATCAAACTTTTCCAGTACCTCAATACCACGCTCGCGCATGGCTTCAATGGGCGCCGGGTAATCTGCTGCCTGTGCCAGCATTGGCAGAGTCAGTAAGGCTAAAGAAGGTAAGATTTTTTTTAAGGTCATGGTTGTTCCTTTAAGCTAAGGTTTTGGTTTTCTGGACTGATGTGACGTAACGCGTGCTTTAAACTGGCATGCGAGAGCTCACCTAAATGATTATTTTTCAATTGCCCCTCAGCGCTATAAAACAGCGTAGTGGGTAAAGATAATGAGCCAACCGCTTGACCTAAGCGCCCGCCGGTATCGAGCAGGTTATTGCGCAAGGTCAGTTGTTGTTGCGCTAAGAATTTTTCGACCAGTGCTTGTCCCTCGCCTTGGTTTACAAATACAAAACGAATATCGGGGTTAGCCGCTTGTGCTGCAGCCAGCACGGGCATTTCACGGCGACAGGGTGGGCACCAGGTTGCCCATAAGTTTATCACTAAGGGTTTGCCAGCTAAATCCTGTAAAGATAATGAACGCCCTTCTATATCACGTACGGCGATATCAGGGACTTGTTGGCTGCTTTGTAAGGCACTGACGACCGAGACGCTTGCGCCCCACACCACTAAGCCAGTGCATACGCCTATGCCCAGAGGTACACGTAAGTTAGCCTGGCGCCAAGCCTTATACACACCCACTAAAATAGCTGCAATTAAGCCTGGTAGTAATAAGAAGCCGCCATCACGAATATCTATAATCTGCAAAAAACTGTCGTATTGCTCTGAGTATTGCAGCACAAAAGCAGCACGGGCGATCACTGCACCGAGCAGCAGCATATTAAATAAAGCGGACTCGGGGTTGGTACCGCGTTTTCTACCGATTAACCAGCCACTGAACCAAGCGATAAAAAACGCGCCATAGAGCAGTGCTAAATTCATCGGAATGGCCAGTGGTCCTAGATTAAAACTCAACATTAATCATCCTTCTGGGCACTGGTGAAGTGCTGTAAAAACTCACTGGCTGACACTTCGCCGGTGATGCGTTGCGCGCGTTGCTCTGTCCCTTGTGGGTCGATAAATAAGATTGTGGGAGGGCCCATAATTTGCAGCTCCTGCATCAGTTTTTTTTGTTCTGCAGTATTCAAGGTGACGTCGGCTTGCAGCAGGCGCACATCTGCCAGTGCCTGCTGGACATCAGCTTTGCCAAATACGGTTTTCTCCATCACCTTGCATGAGACACACCAGTCCGCATAAAAGTCCAACAGCACCCACTTGCCATCCTGCTCGGCTTGTTTGAGTTGGGCTTGCAACTGCTGGACATCAGCAAAACGTTGCATGCTCTGGGTGTTAGCAGCTGTGTGGCTGGATGCACTGAAGTTGCCTAAGGGATTTAAAGGATCATCTGCGCCGGTGGCAGCACCGAGTAATAAAATACCACTCCAGATACCCAGTAGTAAGGCGAGATAACGGCTGACAAAACGCCATTTCAGTGTTTCATTCAGACTCAGCTGTGCAGCAACACCTAAGAGCAAGGCGCCCCAAAGACCAACAAATACCGCATCACTTAACACCGGACGCACCACAATAATGGCCGTGGCTAATAAGGCATAACCAAAGACGCGATTCACGCTTTGCATCCAGTTGCCCGGCTTAGGTAACCAACGCATACCGATAGTAATCGCCAGCAACAAAGGTAAGCCGCTACCAAGACCTAAAGAGAACAGCGCTAAACCGCCGCGCACATCGTCACCGCTTTGCGCGATATAGAGTAAAGCGCCCGCCAGTGGCGCAGTCATGCAAGGGCCGACTAATAAAGCAGATAATGCACCTAGGCTGGCCGCACCCAATAGACTGCCACCTTTAAGCTTTTGGTCTGCACCTTGCAGGCGCTCACGAATAAAGGCCGGCAACTGTAAGGTAAAGACACCAAATTGCGCCAAGGCCAAGAGGATAAAAATAATGGCAAAGGGAATCAGCAACCAAGGTTGTTGTAAGGCAGCGGAGAGATTACTACCGAGACTGGCTGCGAGAACACCTAAACCGGCATACACCAAGGCCATAGGCAGCACAAAGGCTAAACCTAAACGTGCACCGTGCCAACCACCACTTTTTGAGCCACCAATCACGCTGGTGAGAATCGGCAGCATCGGTAACATACAGGGAGTGAAGGCTAACAACAGTCCCATCACAAAGAACGCCGCCATATTCAGCAGCACACTCGAGCCAGCTAGGCGCTCAGCAATGGATTGGTCTGCAGAGAGGTTGGCCTTAGCTGAGTTTGCTTGAGTACTAGCACTGGTGGCTGCTTCACCACCCACAGTGACCGTTTGCGGTGGATAACACAGCCCCGCATCTGCGCAACCTTGGTAAGTCACTTCTAATGGGCGTTGCGCATTAGCGTCGAGGGTTAATTGTAATAACTGACGGTAAATCTGCGTATCACCAAAAAACTCATCGGAATGCGGAAGACCTTCTGGGTACTCAATGGGAACAGTCTCACCATTGGCATCGGTAACGCCGAGTCGGTGGCGGTATAAATAATGCTTATCAGCAATCTGCCACACTAAAATATTAGGCTCGACGTCATCCATCACCTCAAAACGAAAGGCTTCTTCGACGGGTAAAAAGTCTTGCTGATTACTGGTGAAAGCCTGCGTTAAGCTGCTGAACAAGAGCAATAACGCAATCAAGGGAGCGCGCATACATGTTCTTCCTATCAAAATTTATAGCCACTATGCAGCTATTTCATTAAGACAATATTAACCCTTAATCAATGCTAAAACTCTTGTTGCTGATGTTTGCGTTACAGTAAGCACAAACAAGGGTGCATCAGTGGATTGAATGGCGGTTGGGGTTAGCAGATTTATGCATATTTTATTAGTCGAAGATGACACATTAATTGCGCAAGGCGTGTTGGCTGGTTTGCAGTTACAAGGTTTTACTGTGGACCATATGGCGTATGCAGCAGCGGCTGAACAGGCGCTGCAGTTAGGGCATTTTGATGCAGTGATTCTGGACTTGGGTTTGCCCGATGAAGATGGCTTGCAACTGCTCAGTCGTTTACGCAGCCAAGGCCATGATTTGCCCGTCCTGATTTTAAGTGCGCGTGATTCAGTGGTGCAGCGTGTGGCCGGCTTACAGGCCGGTGCCGATGACTACCTACTTAAGCCCTTTGACCTGCGCGAACTAGCCGCGCGCTTACACAGTTTGTTACGTCGCAGCAGTGGCCGCAGTACTCACTTGATTGAGCACCACGGTTTAACCTTTGACCCCAGCACCCGTGAAGTGACCCTGCATGGTCAGCCGGTAACCTTATCGCGACGTGAGCAAGCCCTGCTCAGTGCATTGCTACAAAATCCCGGGCAAATTCTCAGCGCTGAACAATTACAAGACAGCTTGTACGGTCTCGGCGATGGCGTGGAAAGTAATGCGATTAATGTGCACATCTATAATTTACGCCGCAAGTTAGGCAGTGATGTGGTGAAAACTGTGCGTGGTTTGGGTTATCGCATCGGAGTACCGCATGAGCCTACGTAAACGTTTACTGCTGATTTTAGGTGGTACCTTTATTGTGCTCTGGAGTTTGGCGGCGTTGTGGTTGCTGGGTGATTTACGCCGTGAAGTGACTGTGGCTTTGGATGAACGTCTCGCCTCCTCTGCACGGATGGTGGCAGGATTATTAGAGCAATTACCACAACCTATGCCCTCGCATAACGCCAGTCCACTTAACGCTGTGGAGTTAGGACTGCAAGGCGGTTTGATGTGCCAAGTGCGCTCGTTACGTGGTGAAGTATTAGTGCGTACGCCGAATATGCCGCAGGCGACTTTGGCCGAGTATGGCGAAGGTTTTCATGAGGTCAGTATTGGTGATGAGCGTTGGCGCAGTTTTACTTTAAAGCGCAAACACTTGTGGGTGACTACGGCAGACCGCATTGATGAGCGTGAGACTTTACAATCAGCCATTTTAATTGCTGCTGCCCTGCCCGTGGCTTTGGCGCTACTGGGCAGCTTAGTGCTGATTTGGTTTGGCATTGGTCGCGGTCTCTCACCTCTGCAAACCTTACGTTCGGTGTTAGCGCAACGTGATGCTGAAGATTTACAGCCGGTGCAAGTGCCACGCTTACCTAAAGATTTACAGCCTTTAGTGGCCACGCTCAATCAATTATTTGCCCGTATTGCTGCGGCGTTAAATCGTGAGCGGCGTTTTACCAATGATGCTGCGCATGAATTACGCACACCTTTAACGGCAGTCAAAATACATTTGCAAGTAGCGCAAATGAGCTCAGGTGATGTGGCGCAGAACGCTTTGCAGCAAGCAGAAACAGCTGTGGACAGAATGCAAAGTGGCTTGGAGCAATTGCTGTTATTAGCACGTGTGGAAAGCGCACAAGACTTTGATAAGGATGGTCAGGTCAGCGCACAAAATCTTGCACGTGATGCCTTAGCGGACTTGATTGCGGTACCAGGTTATCAGCGTATTGAAGTGGTCAATGAGTTGACCCGCGAGGTGGCGGTGGCTGTACCTGCTTCGCTGGCGGTGGCGTCACTGCGCAACTTATTGGATAACGCTTTACGCTACAGCCCAGCTGACAGCCCTGTGGAATTGTATATGGCGGTGGAGAATCAGCGTTTGTTGCTGCGCGTGCGTGATGCGGGTGCAGGGTTGTCTGCTGCCGATATTGAGCAAGCCAAACAGCGTTTTTGGCGCACGGCCAGTACGCCAAGTGGTAGTGGTTTAGGCTTGGCGATTGTCCAAGCCGTGACTGAGCGTTACGGTGGCGAGTTACGTTTGCAGGCAGCTCCCACCGGTGGTCTAGATGCTTTGCTCTACTTTGCGCTCAGCCCTGGGCACTAAGCCAATATAAGTCGGCTTATTGGCTGGCAAGTACTTGCTGGCGCTCGTGTTGTTTTGCTTTTTTATAGCTCAGCGCCGCGGCTGGAACTGGGGTAATAGCGCCAGTTTCCAGCCACTTCTTTAAGCGATTAGCGTCAGCCATATGGGTGTACTTACCAAAAGCATCGAGTACCACAAAGGCTACTGGGCGCTTATTCATCTCGGTGCTCATGACTAAGCAATGCCCGGCACTGTTAGTAAAGCCGGTTTTACTGACGTTAATTTTCCAGTTGTCTTTGCGTACTAAAGCATTGGTATTGCGAAAACCTAAGGTGTAATTAGGTTTCGTAAAGGCCACAGTTTTTTCGCCCATAGTGCTGAACTGACGAATCAATGGATAGCCTTGCGCCGCTTTAACCATGCGCACTAAGTCTTCGGCATTGGCAACGTTTTTTTCAGACAAGCCGGTCGGCTCAACAAAGTATGAGTGCTGCATGCCCAGTGCTTTAGCTTTGGCGTTCATGGCTTGAATAAACGCCTGATGTCCGCCTTTATAGTGATGGGCAAGACTCGCCGCCGCACGGTTTTCTGACGACATTAAAGTAATTAATAATAAATCGTGACGACTGAGTTCGCTGCCTAAGCGCACGCGGGAAAACACGCCCTGCATTTCTTTAGTGTCGCTGATAACGATCGGTAGCTTTTCAGTTAAGGATTGTTGCGCATCTAAAACCACCATGGCCGTCATCAACTTAGTCACTGAGGCGATGGGTGCAACAAAATTAGGGTTGCTCGAATAAAGGATTTCATTGGTTTTTAAATCCATCAACAAGGCACTGCCCGCAGCCAGTTCTTGTTGCGCGGCAACTTTAGGTGTTGTGGATGCCGCGTAAGTTTGACCAACAAACACGCAGGTGGCCAATAGTCCTGCTTTAATCAGATGGGAAATATTCACAGATGCTACTCAAATTAAATGGTTTTACGCATATCAGCGTAGGTTGCAGTCCTTGCGGTTAACTGGACTCAGATAACATCATGACACAATCAATTCATCGTGCTCTAGCGATAACAGTTGTTTTTTTCATTACAGAATATGAATGCACGCGAGGGCTAAGTTGCTGAGGTGTAATGCGCTTGCAGTATATCGCGGCACTGAGTGTGCAATAGAAGTTATTGAGCAATAAAAAAGCCGCCGCACCTATTATAGGTACGACGGCTTGAGTGCTACTGCGCAGCCTTAGAAGTCTAAGTTAGATACTGCTAAAGCGTTCTCTTCAATAAAGGCGCGACGTGGTTCCACGTGGTCGCCCATCAGCGTATTAAAGATTTGGTCGGCAGCAATGGCATCATCAATGGTCACTTGCAGCATACGGCGCTGACTTGGGTCCATGGTGGTTTCCCATAACTGCTCAGGGTTCATTTCCCCTAGACCTTTATAGCGCTGTACGCTGAGGCGGCGGCTACCTTCTGCCAGCAACCAGTCCAGCGCCTCTTTAAAGGTGCTGACCGCTTGCTTACGCTCACCGCGCATGACGTAGGCATCGTCTTCGAGTAAGTTATTGAGCTTGTTACCTAGCTCAGTCATTGTGCGGTAGTCGTTACTGGAGTAGAAATCATGATTAAACAGAATATGGTTAGTTAGGCCATGGGCTTTAATCTGGATTTCTGGCAGCCAGTAGTTTCTTTCGCTATCGTGACGTAAGCCTACAGTGTAAACCTCACCGGATTTCTCCACGTTATCCATACGTGTTTGCAGCGCATCTAACCAGGTTTGCATCGCCGCTTTATCGGTCAGTTGCTCAGGCTCAACGCGTGGCAAATAGAGGAAATGCTCGGTGATTTCTTTTGGATACAGTCGTGATAAACGCTCGAGTGTTTTTAATACTGAGCGGTACTCATTGACTAACTCTTCTAACGCCACACCGGATAAACCAGGAGCACTCGCATTTACATGCAAGCTAGCATCTTCCAGAGCTGAGTTGGTCAGGTACTCATCCATCGCTTCGTCGTCTTTAATGTACTGTTCTTGCTTGCCGCGCTTCACTTTATACAGGGGTGGCTGGGCAATATAGATATAGCCACGCTCAACCAACTCAGGTAACTGGCGGAAGAAGAAGGTCAGCAGCAAAGTGCGAATGTGCGAACCATCGACGTCAGCATCCGTCATGATAATGATGTTGTGGTAACGCAGCTTTTCAATATTGTATTCATCACGGCCAATACCACAGCCTAGAGCGGTAATTAGCGTACCCACTTCTTGCGATGAAATCATCTTATCGAAACGTGCTTTTTCAACGTTAAGAATCTTACCTTTAAGTGGCAAGATGGCCTGGGTCTTACGGTTGCGGCCCTGCTTGGCTGAACCGCCAGCAGAGTCCCCTTCCACAATATAGAGTTCAGATAGTGCTGGATCTTTCTCTTGGCAGTCAGCGAGCTTACCCGGTAAGCCTGCGATATCTAACGCACCTTTACGGCGTGTCATTTCACGAGCTTTACGTGCCGCTTCACGCGCGCGTGCGGCATCAATCATTTTGCCAACAATAGCGCGAGCTTCAGCTGGGTTTTCTAATAAGTAATCAGCAAGGTGCTTACCCATTTCCTGCTCAACTGCAGTCTTCACTTCAGAGGACACCAGCTTGTCTTTGGTTTGTGAGCTGAATTTCGGGTCAGGTACTTTCACTGAAATAATTGCAGTCAAGCCTTCGCGAGCATCATCACCTGTGGTGCTGACTTTATCTTTCTTACCTAAACCTTCCGCCTCAATATAGCTGTTGAGGTGACGTGTCAGTGCGGTGCGGAAGCCGACTAAGTGTGTACCACCATCACGTTGTGGAATATTGTTGGTAAAGCACTGTAGATTTTCATTAAAGCCGTCGTTCCACTGCATGGCGACTTCCACGCCAATACCATCATCTTCACGCTGAGTGGAGAAATGGAAGACTTGGTTGACTGTGGTTTTGTTGGTGTTTAAGTACTCAACAAAAGCTTTTAGACCACCTTCATATTTGAATAATTCTTCTTTGCCCGTGCGCTCATCTTTTAAATAGATGCCTACGCCTGAGTTGAGGAAAGATAATTCGCGGATACGTTTAGCTAAGATTTCCCAGCTAAATTGAATATTAGCAAAGGTATCAGCCGAGGGCTTAAAGTGGATGCAGGTACCGGTTTTGTCGGTCTCACCAATCGGTGCCATAGGTGCTTGTGGTACACCATGGTGATAGGTTTGCTCCCAGATTTTACCTTGGCGGCGGATGGTCATAATCAGTACGCGCGATAGCGCGTTAACTACAGACACACCTACGCCGTGTAGGCCGCCTGATACTTTATAGCTGTTGTCATCAAACTTACCACCAGCGTGCAGTACCGTCATAATCACTTCGGCAGCTGAAATCCCTTCTTCTTTGTGGATATCAACTGGAATACCACGGCCATTATCCTGAACAGTAATAGACTCGTCGGAGTGAATGGTAATGGTGATTTCATCACAATGGCCAGCGAGGGCTTCGTCAATAGAGTTATCCACAGTTTCAAAAACCATGTGGTGCAACCCGGTACCATCGTCCGTATCACCGATATACATACCTGGGCGTTTGCGTACTGCGTCCAGACCTTTTAACACTTTAATATTGCTGGAATCGTACGTTTGTTCTTCGCTCATGCGTTCACTCCTGAAGGTGTTATTTGGCCATGTTCCACGTGGAACAATGAGACTGGTGTATCCGTTCGCCAGCCCGAGCTCATTATATGTTGGTCTACACAGGTGATAAAAACCTGGCAGTTCAAATCGTCGAGTAACTTGCAGAGCGCTAAACGATGTTGCTCATCCAGCTCTGAAGGTAAGTCATCAACGAGGTAAATACATTCGTTGCGTCGTGCCTGAGATAGCAAATAACCTTGTGCAATTCTCAGTGCACAAATCACCAGTTTTTGCTGGCCTCGCGAGAGAATATCAACAGCGTTGTTTTTCTCTATCCGTACTCTAAGGTCGGCACGTTGTGGCCCCGCTTGTGTGTAACCGAGCGCCCTATCGCGCTCAAGGTTTTTATTCAGAACGTCTTGCAGAGAACTGCTTCTATCCCAACCACGAAAGTAGCTGAGCGTCAGGCCAGGTAAATCCAATAACTTGGCTAACGTCTCCTCAAAAACAGGTTTGAGTTGGGCGATATACGCTTGACGTAACTGGTCAATTTCATCGCTGGCCAGGCAGAGTTCATGGTCCCAAGCAGCAATAATAGATGCGTCCATTATACCATGGCGCAGGCATGAATTTCTTTGCTTAAGACTGGCTTGTAAGCGTTGCCATGCAGAAATAAATTGATGTTCCACGTGGAACACTCCCCAATCCAAGAATTGCCGGCGTAGTTTGGGTGAGCCTTCGAGCAAGCGAAAACTATCAGGGTTGATGAGCTGCAAAGGTACCAGTTGTGCCAGCTGTGCAGCGCTACGAGCGTTTTGGCCATCAATACGGATACGTAGTTCAGATTGGCGGTCGCGGCTGATACCAAGCTTGCTGCGGCTACCGTCGTCACGCTGGATGTCAGCAAAGACGGTACAACTGTCTTGCTCATATTGAATCATCGGTTGCAGGCGTGTGCTGCGAAATGAGCGCGCCATTGCCAGCAAGTAAATGGCTTCCAGTACACTGGTTTTACCGCTGCCATTAGCACCGTAGAGAATATTGATGCGCGGGGAAGTGACCAAAGTCACCGGCAGCAGGTTACGGATGCCGGTGATTTGTAATTGGCTAATCGCCATCAGTCAGTACTGATTACAGGCGCATCGGCATAACAACGTAAGATGCACCGTCGTTGTCAGCCTCTTGAATCAATGCGCTGCTGTTGGAGTCGGAAAGCACTACACTGATTTGCTCAGATGACGTGGCACTCAGTACGTCTAATAAGTAGGTGACGTTAAAGCCGATTTCTAAACTGTCGCCACTGTAGTCAACACTGACTTCATCTTCCGCCACTTCTTGCTCTGGGTTATTGGCTTGGATTTTTAGTAAGCCCGACTCAAGCTGCCAGCGAATCCCACGGTATTTTTCGTTAGACAAAATCGAGGCACGGCTTAAGGCTTCACGCAGATTTTGGCGATCAGCAATCACGGTTTTATTACCACCGCGTGGCAGGACGCGCTCGTAATCAGGGAACTTACCGTCGACTAATTTTGAGATAAAGGTAAATTCAGCAGTGGTGGCACGAATATAATTGCTACCAAATACTACATCTACGTTGCTGGCGTCATCCGTCATTAAACGGGCTAATTCCAGCACACCTTTGCGTGGCACAATCACCTGGTGCTGAATGTCATCACTGATGTTGGCAGGGACTGAGCACAGTGCCAGACGGTGACCGTCAGTGGCCACAGCGCGCAGCACACCTTGCTTAGCTTCGAGCATTAAACCATTGAGGTAGTAACGTACATCTTGTTGCGCCATAGCAAAGCTGGTGCGCTCGATTAAGCGACGTACATGGCCTTGTGACACAGTGAAGCTTAATGAACCGGGGGTTTCTTCCGATGATGGGAAGTCAGCAGCGGGTAGCGTGGTTAAAGTAAAGCGGCTACGCCCTGCTCTAATCATTACTTTTTGATCATCAACTTTAAAGTCAATCATGGATTCTGCAGGTAAATTTTTGCAGATATCCATGAGTTTGCGCGCCGGCACAGTGATTTCGCCAGGCTGCGCTGGTTCATCTAAAGTGATACGCGCAACCAGTTCAACTTCGGTGTCGGTACCGGTCATTGCTAAGCTCTGGCCATCAATAACGAGCAGTACGTTAGATAACACAGGCATGGTTTGCTTGCGTTCAACAACGCCGGCCACGAGTTGCAGCGGCTTTAATAAGGCTTCGCGTTGGATAGTGAAGTGCATGGTTAGTCCTTGCTTAAAAGTGCTGGCACTGCTTATGTGGTTAACGTGCGCAGTAGGTTTTTATAATCTTCGCGGATATCTGCATCGGTTTCACTGAGCTCGGCAATCTTGCGGCAAGCGTGCAATACCGTCGTATGGTCGCGACCACCAAAGGCGTCACCAATTTCAGGCAAGCTATGGTTAGTGATCTCTTTCGACAGAGCCATGGCCACTTGGCGTGGACGCGCTACTGAACGCGAACGACGCTTGGATAAGATATCGGAAATTTTAATTTTGTAATATTCAGCGACAGTGCGCTGGATATTATCAATACTGACAAGTTTATCTTGCAGTGCTAACAAGTCTTTTAGAGACTCGCGAATTAATTCAACGGTGATCGGCTCGTTAGTAAAGTGCGAGTGCGCAATCACTCGTTTTAATGCACCTTCTAACTCACGTACGTTGGAGCGAATGCGTTGAGCAATAAAGAAAGCGCAATCGTGTGACAATTGCACCCTGCTTTGCTCAGCTTTCTTCATCAGAATGGCGACACGTGTTTCTAACTCAGGCGGCTCAACTGCAACAGTTAATCCCCAACCAAAGCGTGATTTTAAGCGCTCTTCCAGACCGTCAATTTCTTTTGGATAACGGTCACTGGTCAAAATAACTTGTTGGTTACCTTCAAGCAGTGCGTTAAAGGTATGGAAAAACTCTTCCTGTGAGCGCTCTTTTTTAGCAAAAAACTGAATATCATCAATTAATAAAGCGTCAACTGAACGGTAATAGTTTTTAAACTCGTTAATTGCGTTGTTCTGCAAAGCCCGCACCATATCGGCCACGAAACGCTCAGAGTGTAAATAAATCACCTTGGCGTTCGGGTTCTTTTGTAGTAAATGATTACCAACCGCATGCATCAAGTGCGTCTTACCTAAACCGACACCGCCGTATAAAAATAGCGGGTTGTAGCCATGCTTAGGGTTATCAGCCACTTGCCATGCTGCAGCACGTGCAAGTTGGTTGGATTTACCTTCAACAAAACTGTCAAAAGTAAAAGAACGGTTGAGTGCGCTGACATGTTTAATCGTACCCGCACCTTTGGCTGGTGAAGGTGCATTACGGTCAACACTGACACTTGCTGGGCTATTGCCTTGTGCGGACACATGCGCAGTGGGCTGCTGGCTTGGCATCGGTTGAATGGGTAGTGGCGCTTGATAAGGCTCTGGTGCGCTGACAGGCGCGCTGGCAACGGGGGTTGCCACAGGAGCAGGTTGCGCTGGACTGTTGATGCTGGTCCGCGTTTTAGCCTTGCTACCAATTAATAAAGCAATAGACGGCGCTTGACCGTTATTACGCTCGGCCATCAGCTCGAGTAAACGGTTGATATACTTATCGTTGACCCAATCTAATACAAAGCGATTGGGTGCGAAGATATGCAGCTCATCACCAACGGCTTCAACTTGTAATGGACGGATCCAGGTGTTGAAATGCTGAGCCGGCAGTTCATCGCGTAAAAAGTCGACAGACTGTAGCCAAAGTTCGACAGACACAGAGATCCCTCAAGTAAAACGTGGAATAACAATCTGCTATTGTAACGCCCAGCAGCAAAGTTATCCACAGGCTGGTAAAAAAACTACCAAAGCTGCTAGGACCTATAATGTCATAGCCGAGGGCATGCGGCAGTGGCTCAAACGATATAATCAGAGTGATAAATATGATAACACTGGGTGAGTTGTTTGCTTGGTTATTGGTGGGGCTGGCCATTGCATGGTTTTGGCGTGGGCATGGTGTGCGTGAGCGTGCGTTACTTTTTGCGCGTCAACATTGTAAGGAGGCTGGCGTACAGTTACTCGATGGTAATGTGGCGCTCAAAGGTTGGCGCATTATTCAAGATGGCAAAGGTCAAAAACGTTTAGCACGCCTGTATAACTTTGAGTTTACCGTGACCAGTCATGAGCGTTTAAGTGGAACTGTGGCGATGTTTGGTCGTTTTTTAGCCAAAATTGAGATGCAAGCCTATCCCATGCCAGATAGCAGTGAGAGTGGTGATGCTGCAGTGGTTGAGTATTGTACGCCGCAGCAAAAGTCTACCAGCGAGAATAATGTTATTGAATTACAGCATTGGCAAAAAACCAAGAAACGCTCAGATTAAAGACGGTCTTTCAAGACCGGCCTTCCAGCGCTCGATTTGTTGATTTGCAGTTACTCAGCTTCTAAAGTGAAGCCAATACGCTGTAGCCAGTCGGCTTCTTTTTGAAAGTCAGCCAAGGTCAGTGGATTATTATCCAGCCAGTTTTCTGCAAAGCGAATATGTAAGCTGTTTTGCCCTGCAATTAATTGCAATTGGGGGACTTCTTGAGTGCCGCGGATATGGTGCAGTAAAATCGCAAAGCGCAATAAAATACACAAGCGTAATAGCTGCTGCCCTTCTTCACCAAACTCCATAAAGCGCTCTTTAGGGATATTGCGACGGTGGCCGCGCACTAATAAGGCTAGCATTTGTTGATCTTGGCGGGAGAATCCAGATAAATCTGAATGCTCAACCAAATAAGCACCGTGTTTATGGAAGTGGTAATGGGCAATATCTAAACCGACTTCATGAACACGGGCTGCCCAGCTGAGCATATCGCTGTGCCAATCTTCATTGAGCTGCCAGGCTTCAGCCACTTGCTCTAGTGCTTCTAGTGCTTTGCATTCAACTTTTTGCGCGTGCTCAAAGTCAACGTGACTGCGTTCCATCAGTGCGTGAATTGAGCGCTCACGCACGTCTTCATGTTGGTGACGACCCAGTAAGTCGTAGAGCACACCTTCACGTAACGCACCATCACAGGGAGCGATTTGTTCTAGATCTAAAGCATCAAAGATCGCTTCAATAATAGCTAAACCCGCAGGTAAAATGGCACTGCGTTCAGGTTTTACACCAGCTATTTCAATTTTATCGATTTCGCCCAGTTTAAATAAAGTACGTTTGAGCCACATCAACCCTGCTTTGTTAATTTCACCACTGCTTAAACCCGCCGCACCAATTGCTTGCGCGACTGAGCGGATAGTACCTGATGCGCCTACGGTATCTTGCCAGCCCATGCGGCGTAGGCTTTGTTCTAGCTCCATCAATTCTAAACGTGCTGCGGTATAGGCTTGGGCGTAACGTGCAGGCGTGATTTTGCCGTCTTTAAAAAAGCGCTGAGTAAAACTCACACAACCCATTTGTAGGCTGCCACGCAGTTGCGATTCAAATTGTTGGCCAATAATAAATTCGGTACTACCACCACCAATATCAATGACCAAGCGTTTACCTGGTGCGTCAGCTAAGGTGTGTGACACGCCAAGATAAATTAGACGAGCTTCTTCACGACCCGAAATTACATCAACGTCGTGCCCTAAAATCTCTTCTGCACGCTCAATAAAGGCCTGACGGTTATGTGCGACACGTAGCGAACTGGTGCCGACAACACGTACAGCGCCTTCAGGTAAGCCGTGAATCAACTGGGCAAAGCGCCGCAGGCAGTCTAAGCCGCGCTCAATGGCGTCGTCCTGTAACTGCAAGTCAGCTGTAATACCAGCAGCCAACTGCACCTTCTCACCAATGCGTTCAAGAATTCGAATTTCCCGCTGATCTGTTTTAGCCAGCACCATATGAAAGCTATTGGAGCCAAGATCAATTGCAGCAATCAGGGGGAAGTGTTTGGGCGCAGAGTTGGGCATGCCGCTATTCCAGAAAAATAATACTGCTATCGTGCCATGCTACGACGCATTCGCCAATTTAAATCACCTCATCAAGGTGCAAAGTAAAGCAGTAAAGAAAAATACAGTAACGCAATGCTGCTTTCGTTAAAGGTTAAGGCAGGCTATGATTATTAGTACGTTAATTAATATCAACCTTTACGGAGAGGTTTCATGAGCGATAACATTACTAATATCAGCGACTCAAGCTTTGACCAAGATGTATTGCAAGCTGACGGCCCTGTGCTGGTTGACTACTGGGCAGAGTGGTGTGGTCCGTGCAAAATGATTGCACCGGTTTTAGCCGAAGTTGCAGTTGAGTTTGCCGGTAAAGTTAAAATCTGCAAATTGAACATCGATGACAACCAAGCAACGCCACCTAAGTATGGTGTACGTGGCATTCCAACACTGATGTTGTTTAAAAACGGTAACGTTGAAGCAACTAAAGTGGGTGCGTTATCAAAAAGCCAACTGGTTGCTTTTTTAGAAAGCCACATCTAATTGCTGCAACAATCGCTCTATACGCTCGCCTAGTGTGCATTTTCTTAATCTGCGCACTAGACGCACGCCTGTGCAAGTGGTAGATTAAATTTTTGTAGCTTTACTGTGCTACAACTACAAGTTTGCATGCCGTCGCCGATCTCTTATGCGGCTTTGAACAAACAATCGATTGTTCTCCTCGCGGTACGCCTCCTAAGCCAAGCGCTTACTCATTTCTTCTAAATTAAATCATCGTCATTCCCTATGAATCTGACCGAATTAAAACAAAAACCCGTCGCTGAACTGCTTGAACTGGCTGAACAAATGGGCCTAGATAATATGGCTCGTTCACGCAAGCAGGATATTATTTTCTCCCTCCTCAAGCGCCATGCGCGTGGTGGTGAAGAAATTTCTGGTGATGGCGTTCTCGAAATACTCCAAGATGGTTTTGGCTTTTTGCGCTCCGCAGACTCGTCATACCTTGCCGGCCCGGATGATATCTATGTATCGCCGAGCCAAATTCGCCGTTTTAACTTAAGAACGGGCGATAGCATTATGGGTAAAATTCGCCCGCCTAAAGAAGGCGAGCGTTACTTTGCCCTACTTAAGGTCGATGAAATTAACTATGACCGCCCAGAAAATGCTCGTAATAAAATCCTGTTTGAAAACCTCACACCGCGGTTTCAGACTAAACGTCTAAAAATGGAAATTGGTAATGGCTCCACTGAGGACTTAACCGGTCGTGTGATTGATTTAGCTGCACCGATTGGTAAAGGACAGCGTGGTTTGATTGTGACACCGCCTAAAGCCGGTAAAACCATCATGCTGCAAAATATCGCTTCGAACATTACCCGTAACAATCCTGAGTGCCATCTCATCGTTTTGTTGATTGATGAGCGCCCAGAAGAAGTAACGGAAATGCAGCGTACCGTACGTGGTGAAGTGGTTGCTTCGACCTTTGATGAGCCACCGACACGTCACGTGCAAGTGGCTGAAATGGTCATTGAAAAAGCTAAGCGTTTGGTTGAGCACAAAAAAGATGTGGTGATTCTGCTTGACTCTATTACGCGTTTAGCCCGTGCTTATAACACTGTGATTCCAAGCTCCGGCAAGGTACTCACCGGTGGTGTGGATGCGCATGCTCTTGAAAAACCCAAGCGTTTCTTCGGTGCGGCACGTAATATCGAAGAAGGTGGTTCATTAACCATTATCGCAACCGCTCTAGTTGAGACCGGTTCGAAAATGGACGAAGTGATTTACGAAGAGTTTAAAGGTACCGGTAATATGGAGCTGCAACTTGAGCGCCGTATTGCTGAAAAACGTGTGTTCCCAGCGATCAATATCAACCGCTCGGGTACCCGTCGTGAAGAGTTATTAACCAGCGAAGATGAACTGCAGCGCATGTGGATTTTGCGTAAATTGTTGCATCCTATGGATGAAACTGCAGCGATTGAGTTTTTGCTGGACAAACTCAAAGACACTAAGACCAATGAAGAGTTTTTCATG
>RRZU011679488.1_pt1 | contig 28640 bp, 25 predicted proteins | sample 2165561 | NCBI WGS metagenome assembly RRZU01 (sample SAMN10456909, study PRJNA506462) | wastewater metagenome | isolation source: wastewater sludge | place: USA: Moscow, Idaho | reverse complement strand
TTCACTATATAACCCCCCTTAGAGGATTTACAAATATAAAAAGATACCCCCGAGCAAAACAAACATAGGAATGTTTTACCGGGGGAATACTTTGCGGTGACACCCCTCTAAGAGGGATGCACTTATTATAGTAATGTGACACACTCCGACATGCTACACGTATACTTAACATACCGCTCACCTATTTTAATATATTTAAATAAAAATATCAAGGAAGTCATTGAAAGTATGTCTACTTTTAATGAATAATAAATCATAAAATGAGTAGCATTTTTAAATCACTTTTTGCCCATTGTTTGTGGTTCTATATGCAATAGTTCCGATAAAAATAGCATTTACTGTGTTATTTTTCTACTCGCCATACTAAGAAGCGGAAATTTCCGCTTTCTTTTGCCATCCTTCGCCGCTCCCGCACGCATTGTCGTGCTGCTGAATTCATTACCCCCTCAAAACAACCATCCCCGCTCCTTTCGGAGCGGGGATGGTTGTTAGCGTTTATTCCTGTTGGATTGTTGGCTTAAGTGAGCTTAGAAACCTTCCTGCGCGTGGCGGGCGATGATTTCTTCCTGCTGGTAGTTGTCGAGGTCAACAAAGTAGTCGCTGTAGCCTGCGACACGGACGAGGAGACCGCGGTAGTTGTCAGGGTGCGCCTGTGCATCGCGCAGTGTGGCTTCGTCAACTACGTTGAACTGGATATGGTGTCCTCCGAGTTTGAAGTATGAACGAATCAGGTTCTTCACCGCTTCGATACCCTCTTCGCCTGCGAGGACGGAGGGGAGGAAGCGCTGGTTGAGCAGTGTGCCGCCAGATTTCACTTGGTCCATTTTGGCAAGTGACTTGACAACTGCTGTCGGGCCGTTGCGGTCTGCGCCGTGGCTCGGTGAAGTTCCGTCTGATTCGGGCATTCCTGAGAAGCGTCCGTTCGGTGAGGCGGCGAGCTTCTGTCCAAAGTAGTTGTGGCAAGTGGTGCTAAGCATGTTGAGATGGTATGTCGGCCCCAAGATGCTGTGTCTGCCATCGATCATTTTGAAGAGGCTGTTGTAGACCTGCTTCATGATATTGTCTGCGTAATCATCGTCGTTGCCGAAGAACGGTGTTTTGTTCCAGAGCGTCAGGCGCATGGCTTCTTCGCCTTCCCAGTTATTTTTCATAGCAGCGAATAGCTGTGAAATTGTGTAGGTGCCTTCGTCATAAACATGCTTTTTGATGGCGGAGAGGCTGTCGGTGATTGTGCCGATTCCTGTGCACTGGATATAGTCTGTGTTGTAGCGCGGGCCGCCATTGTAGTAGTCTTTGCCGTTCTGTATGCAGTCACGGATGACAACTGAGAGGAAGGTCGCCGCCATCTTTGTCGCATACTGGTAGCGGAGGTAGTTGTCAACCTTGATTTTTGTCGATACGGCATAGTCCATCTGTTTTTCAAAAGCTGCGTAAAGGTCGTCAAAGCTCTTGAAGTCAGCGATGTCTCCTGTTTTGATGCTTACCTGTTTGCCGGTAAGAAGGTCAACACCGTTGCTGAGTGTGTATTCAAGAAGCTTAGGAACATTGAGGTATCCGTGGAGCAGATACGCCTCTTTGCCGGCACAGCCTGTTTCGATGCAGCCGCTGGTTCCGCCCTGACGCGCGTCTTCCAGTGTTTTACCTACGCGCATCTGTTCCTGTATTACCATGTCAGCGTTGAACATTGAGGGGTAGCCCATGCCGTTGCGGAAGACTCTCGCGGCGGCGCGGAGAACGTTGTCCGGTGTGCGCTCGCTGACCTGGATGTTGCCCTGGGGCTGAAGCAGGCGAAGTTCGTCAAATATTTCCAGGCAGATGTATGTAACTTCGCTTGAACCATCAGAACCGTCAACTTTGAGCCCGCCGAGGTTGATGTTGGTGAAGTCGTTGTATGTGCCGCTCTCTGCCGCAGTGACGCCGACCTTTGGAGGCGCAGGGGTGTTGTTTACTTTTACCCAGAGGCAAGAGAGGAGTTCTTTGGCTGATTCACGTGTCAGTGTGCCGTCAGCCAGTCCCTTTTCGTAGAAGGGTGCGAGGTGCTGGTCAATATGCCCGGGGCTCATGGCGTCCCAGCCGTTAAGTTCTGTGATTGTGCCAAGGTGCACGAACCAGTACATCTGAACGGCTTCCCAGAAGTCACGCGGCGCATGAGCAGGAACGTGGTGGCAGACATCAGCTATTTTGAGAAGTTCCGCTTTGCGCTTGGGGTCTGTTTCCGTGGCAGCTGTTTTTTCGGCAAGTTCAGCATGGCGTTCAGCAAAGGTGATAACAGCATCGCAGGAGATGGACATGCCCTGAAGCTGTTCGTCTTTTGCTGTGGCTTCAGGATCGTTGATAAAGTCAAGTTTCGCGCGTGCCTCGGCAATGTCCTCTTTGAGGTCAAGTGCTCCCTTGGTGTAGATGAGATCGTCAAGCTGTGTGTGTCCGAGAGCTCTCTGTTCGCCGAATTCAGTAAATGTACCGGCTTCGTACAGGAGGGTCCAGTCAGCGGGCATACGCTCAAAGAGTCTGTCTCTCATGCAGCGGCCGCGCCAGAAGGGCTCGACAAATTCTTCATATTTATCAATATCTTCGGCCGCCACAGTGTAGTTCTGCTGTTTGCGGGTATTGAGGATTTCCAGGTCCTGTCTTGAGTGACAAGTGAGTTCGGGGAAGGTGGAAACAGCCTTCGGTGCCTTACCGCGCTCGCCGACGATAAGTTCGTCTTTTCCAAGATAGAGGCTCTTATTTGCACAGATATACTTGAAGTTGGATGCACGGAGAACAGGCATCGCCATCTTTCCGTCGTGCTCTCTATAGAACTCGGTTGTAAGCACGGCTCTTTCAATGCAGATAGAAGGATGAGCATAGAAGCTTTCGTCACGAAGACGCTGAATACGTTCGTTCATAATAATTCCTCCCTGTAGTCGATATGATATATGATGGTCGTCTGTTGATATTTATGGTTTTGCCTGATGATTCAGGCATTGTTTGCTTGTTTGCAGCGTCAGCCGCCAATATGCACTTTCAGCCCGTAGCTTTCGAGAATCTCCGCCGCGTGTCTGGTTTGGTTCTCCGTGGGAGGCATGAGATTCGGCAGTTTGTAGTCCATTTTCCACCGTTCGTGCTTGCCCTTCGCCACTGTGTGATACGGCAGGATGTTGACCGCGGTAACGCCTTTCAGGTCTTTTACAAAAGCTCCCAGCGCTCCCACGTTTTCGTCATCTGTGTTAAGCCCGGGCATAAAGGGGAATCTGACGTTTATTTTCGCCCCCGCTTCCGATATTGCCTTGAGGTTGGCAAGTATGACGGCATTGTCCACTCCGGTGTATTCTTTATGTTTGATCGGGTCCATCTGTTTTACGTCATAGAGAAAGAGGTTCGCATGTTTCGCCGCTTCCAAAATGACTTCTTTCTGCACAAAGCCGCATGTGTCAATAGCGCGGTGGTATCCCTCAGCTTCACAGGCTTTCAGCGCCGCAATGAGGAAGTCTGGCTGCGCAAAGGGTTCCCCTCCCGAAAAGGTAACGCCGCCGCCGTCACGAAAAAAGATTTCATCTTTGCGGAGCTGGGTCATCAGCTCATCGACGCTGTATTTTTTTCCGCAGACTTCACGGGCTTCCGCAGGGCAAACTTTTTCGCAGATGCCGCATCCGTCGCAAAGACCTCTGTCTGTTATCAAGGTGCCGTCCTGCACAGAAATAGCTTTTGAGGGGCAGGATTTTACGCAGGTACCGCAGGCAATGCATCTTTCAGGACGAAATAGAACTGCGGGAAGGACTGCCTGGCTTTCGGGGTTGTGACACCACCAACATGAAAGCGGGCATCCTTTAAGGTGTACAGTCGTTCTTGTTCCGGGACCGTCGTGAATCGAATACTTTTTAATATCAAAAATTATTCCTTTGACCGGCATTTTAGCCCTCCTCGGATATATCCAGCTCCGAATGGTGCGCGAAATAGTATTTCCTGATGAATCTTTCTTGTACGGAGAATGACCAGTGAACATCTCTGACAAACTCGGCTGCTCCGTTGAAATCTCCTCTGCGGAAGAGTTCAATCATTGTTTTGTGTTCATCAAGCGAGTGTATTTCCCATTCCTTGACAAAGGTCTTATTGCGGGGGAAGTCGTACAGCCGCTCTTTATGTATTTTTATGTAGTTCAGCATATCTTGGTTATCAGACATGCTCAGATATGCGTTGTGAAATTTCAAGTTTTCATTGTAGAAGCTGGCGTAATTATTCTGGTCAAGCGCTTTGCGCATCGCGCTATTGCATTTTTCCATAATATCGGCGTCTTTTTCGCGAAAGCGCAGCGCAACTAAAACAATCACCGCTGATTCCAGACCGCCTAATATTTCATAGATATTTTTAATCTTTTCAAGTGTCAGTCCGTTTACGACAACACCGCGGCGCGGATATATGGTTACAAAACCTTCTGATTCAAGCTGAAACAGCGCATCGCGGAGAGGTGTGCGGCTCATTCCCAACTCTCTGCTGATCTCGTTTAGGTTCAGAAATGAACCTGAACGGATGATACCATCGTTCATATTTACCCGCAGATAGTCGTAAACCTGTTCTCTAAGTGACTTCAGTGTGAAATGATCCTCGCTGCTCATGGATATTCCCCTCTCTTAATTTTAAGTTTAGCACAGATATATCAGATTGCAATAGTCTGTTTTAAAAATCCGTAAACAACAGCATGAAAATATTATGTTTTTAACTGTCATAAACTGAATTTTTTACATGTTATAGCCATGATGTCATGTGATATATTTGCGGTCAAATTGAGCTGTTTCTAGTACAAATGTTGATACTAGCAATACTAAGAGATATTATATATCTTAAGGACAGTGTAACCCAGCATAAATATCAGACTTTCGGCAAAATATTCTTCCGCTAGTTAATGATATTTATGCTTACATGAACTCAAAAAAAGGTTATACTTAACAGGCGTGGTAATCTTTTTTCAAAACAGAAAAATTCAGAAACATCATAGAAAGGAGAACCTAGATGAAGATTAAAGAATTTAAGCTCGAAAGACTGTTCGCACGCTATAAATTACAGACAAAATATATGCTGAGCCAGTCCGCATGCGAGTTCTGTACAATGAAAGAAATTCTCGCCATGGCCGACGATGAATGTATGGCTCTCTGGAATAATTTGAGCTTAGGGTATACCAGCCAGATGGGATTCCCGCTCTTCCGTGAAGCTGTCGCCAAACGCTATTCTTCAATCAGACCGTCTGATATTCTTGAAGTTGTTCCCGAAGAGGGTATTTTTATTTTTATGAATACTATGCTCGATCCAGGGGACGAAGTCATTATTATGCAGCCGGCGCTCCCCTCACTTTATGAAATTCCGCGCTCACTGGGCTGTAAGGTCATACGTTGGCCGCTTGAAATTACCTCTTGGGGCTGGAGGCTGAATATAGATTTCCTCGCTGAGAATATTTCACCCAAGACAAAGATGCTGATTATGAACATTCCCAACAACCCCACAGGCTATATTCCCGTCAGAACAGAGATGGACAGAATTCTCAACATGGCCGACAAAATGGGAACATGGGTGTTTTGCGAAGAGACTTACCGCGGCATGGAGCATGACCCCGGTGCGGCACTACCCTCTTTGGCCGACCTCTACAACAGAGCCACGGCAGTCGGCGGACTTAATAAGTATGGTCTGCCCGGTACAAGAATGGGCTGGATAGCCACCAAGAACAGACAGGTGCTTTCCGACTGTTCCATATACAAGGACTATACAACTCTCAGCAGCAACGCCCCAGGTGAAGTATTGGCGACCATCGCGATGAGAAACGCCGAAACACTGCTGCAGCGCAACCACAAAATTGTCTTGGACAATTTGGCGATAGCTGAGAGTTTCTTTAAAAAGCATAAAAAGATCTTTAAGTGGATTCAGCCAAACGGAGGCTCTACCGCTTTCCCGAAGCTGCTGCCTCCATTTGATGTTACCGAGATGTGCGAAAAAGCGATGACAGAGAAGGAACTGCTGATTGTCGGCGAACGCGCATACGGCATAGATACAAACCACTTCCGTATTGGACTCGGCAGGCTCGACTTTGCAAAAACGCTTTCCGTCTTTGAGGAATTGGTTACCGAAATGGAGAAGACACTTTAAAATTATGTTTTATCTAAAAGGTTCCGCGCCGATATGAGAGCGGAACCTTTTTGTTCTTCATCGCCCGACAAGAGCAGGAACACCGTTAATGTATGTCAGCTTGGGTACTGTGGCAGTGGCGTCCTGTTCACCGCAGAAGAAAATGTCGTTTGTGAAACCCAACCCCTGAAGTATGCGCCCATGCTCTGACTCCATCGCCACTGCGGCAATGTCCGGGCCGAAGTGGTGCCAAAGAGCCATCGCAGCTATTGCACCATCGGTGAGTTCCATCTCTTCCGCCCCGTTTGAAGGAGCCAAAGCAAGCATTTTTTCGACCAGCATTCCGGCACAGACAGTGTCTTCCATGGAAAATTCACCATTACGTCCGGCAGCAATGATGCCTACCTTTGTTCCGACACAAATGGCTTCCCAAGCAGCAGCTTCGGCGTTTCTTGCGCAGGCCACACGCACTTCAGCACAATCAGAAGCAGCTCTCATCAGGGCTGATGTCCCGTTTGAAGTGGTAATAATAGCATTTTGCGCACCGCCGTTTTGTGACAGCTCAAGCGGTGAGTTGCCAAAATCAAAGCCCGGCACAATCAAACCGCCTCGCTCCCCCATCAGTTTCCAATCACTGCCAAGCTGATCTTTCAGCTCCATAGCCGCTGCAACCTCTGTTGCTGGCAAAAGTACCTCTCCGCCGATATCAAAAAAGGTAGTTATCTGTGTTGACGCGCGCAGCAAGTCCACCACCAGCCGGCAGTCATGCTCTTTTAGTTTTTCACTCGGCAGAAAAGCCACATCGAATAGGTATTTCATGTGAGAATCCCCCTATTTTATTTACAACGCTTGATGATACAATGATTCTATAGCTTTAGCGGCTATTATAATATCACGATGATTGGAGGTAACATATTTATGAAAGTACTAATTGCTGTAGATTTTAGCCCTATCGGCAGAGAGGTTGCCCGTAGCGGCTATGAAATGGCTCAGTCAGGCGGCATGGACGCAGTCTTTTTCCACTGCGCTCCCCAAGCTTCTCGTTTTCTTGAAGGATATGATATCAAAGCATTTATCTCTCCGTTGAGTAAGAACGACCAGCAGCAAATTATGGATAACGCGAAAAAAAACCTTCACAAAGTGATGGAAGAGGTCATTTTGGAGTTTGGCAAGCATAACCATACCAACGTTGAAGAGCACCTCACTCAGGGCGATGCCAGCGAAGAAATCCTAAAATATGCGAAGAACAACAGCGTGAATTTAATTTACCTTGGTTATAAGAGCTACAGCGCGATAGCAGAGCTTTTGATTGGCAGCACAGCAGCAAAAGTAGTCAGATATGCACCTTGCTCCGTATTGATCTATAGGCCGGAAAAGTAGTTTCACGGCTTTTGAATATCGTTAACAGAACAGGACGTCTGCGGAAGCTCTTTTCCGCAGACGTCCTGTTCTGTGTTGTTCACTTTTTTTGCGCAGAGCGTACAGCATAGTTTTATCGTGCCACGTTAATTTTTAGTCTTACAGGCATAGAGTGTCTTTTTACGGAAACGCTGATTAATCAGTAATCATTCAATAAGGACCGGTGTGCACGCTGACAGCAGACATAGAGCCGAAATCTGTGATTTGCGCAGATAGAACGTAGTCTCTTCGTCAGCCTTGCGGTTCTAGCCTCCGCGCTTATAGCAGATAAGCCTCAGATGCAGACGTGCTATGCCTGTAATGTTCGCGGTGCATATAATCAGCGATTTTTTAGATTTTTTCTGCGGCGGCGATGATTTGTATTTCCACCGGCGCACCGCCTGGCAAGGTGGCCGCACCGATAGCCGCCCTCACTCCGATTCCGCGCTCTTTTAGAATCTGTACAAAGTAGTCAGAGGCAAGATCACCGATCTTTGCATGGAGAGCAAAACCCTCTTCCGCATTGATATATACTGTGATGCTCACGATTGCTGCTATTTTTTCGTCTCCGTTCAGAAGTCCCGAGGCGGCGGCAAAAGCGTTGCCCGCAGCCAAATAAACCGCCTCTTTATATATTTGCGGGTCGGCGTCAGCCTTGACTTTGCCGCAATAAGCGAGCTTGCCGTTGAGACGCGGCGTCATACCCGAGGTAAAGATGAGGTCTTTAAAACGGACAGCGGGCTTGTATTTGCCCTGCGGTATAGGAACATCATTCATTTTCTGTACCTCTCTGCCACTGCTCCTATCCTTTCGATTGCATCGCAGGCTGCTTTTTTGTCTTGCGAAAAGTTTATGCGGAAGGAATCGGTAAATTGTGGGCCGAACTCCGTACCCGGGGTGACAGTGACGTCGGCTAAGAGACGCAGCGCTTTGACAAATTCGCCAATGCTCACCTCAAGCGGCGGAAGTTTGACAAAAAGGTAGCTGCCGCCCTCTGTCGGGCGAGCTTCTATACCGGGAATCGCCGCAAGTTTTTTCAACAAAGCGTCGCGGATTTCTTGGTGGTCAGAGACTCTTTTTTCCATCCAGCCATCGGGCTCAGAAAACCAGTTCTTGGCTACAGCCTGGTTGTAACCGGCAGCACGCAGAGAGACTATGGCTTGCAGCTTTTCCATGCGTGAAATTATCCGCGGCGCGCCAAAGGCGATTCCGAGGCGAAAACCGCTGAGAGATTCCGTCTTGGAGGGGCCCATAACAGTTACGATGTTCTCGCTGTCAATGTTTTCATTGCATAGGTGCGTGTAGCGGCGGCCGTCAAATATCTGTCTTGAATAGAGCTGATCAGCTATCACTGTTACATGGTACTGCTGTGCCAAGCGTGCTATTTCTTTTATCTCGTCAGCGGAATAGATAACGCCTGTAGGGTTGTTGGGATTTGAGAAGAGAAAGACCTTGGCTCCGTCTTTGAAGGATTTTTCCAGACTGGTGAGGTCAAGTCCCGCTCTGTCTCTGACATTCAGATAGTCCATCGTCACAGGAGAGAGCACTCCGTCAAAGAACTCTACTATTTTTCTGTTGGCAAAGTAGTCCGGCTCCACGATGGCAACCTTGTCTCCCCTGCCGACAAGCGAGCCCATAGCCAAGAAGAGCGCACCTTGTGTTCCGGGAGCGATAATCAGATTTTCCGCATCAACTTTCTTGCCGGTAAAGGCAGAAACTTTGGCTGCCAAGTATTCACGAATGTTTAGGCTGCCGCGGTACTCCGTGTAGGCCTGGCACCCTCCCATGCGGTAGGCTTCATCAAAGAGTTCTCTGCTGCCCGGTATCGGCTCGTGAGCATCTACATCTCCGTGAGAAAAATCAACGGCACGTCCGGCTATTTTTTCTCCGCGCAGACCGCAGGCATCGTCTTTGCGGCGCACTTCCTGCCCAGGAGCGTTATCAACGCCGAGTTTCTGAAACTTTTCATCAAGCTGATTCATCGCGATATCCCCTTTGTCGTTCAAATTTGCACATGGTGAAGTTTTCTCTTACAAGGAGTAGTCTATCAAGCAGATAGCTATGGAGCAAATAGAATAATGTGTATAATAATCATATAAATTTTCTTATAATATATAAAACATATTATATAATAACCCTAAGAATTGCAATATGTGGGGGGATCTTGGTGCGCAGAGAGATGGAGTATATTTATGAGGTCTACAAAGAGAAAAGCTTCTCCCGCGCGGCTGAAAATCTCTTTATTTCTCAGCCGGCATTGAGCGCTATTGTCAAGAAAGCGGAGGAGAAGCTGCAAGTGCCGATTTTTGACCGCAGCTGTAAGCCAATCAAGCTCACCGAGGCAGGCAGGCTCTATATCCGCAGCACTGAGAGAATCATGGATATTGAGCGGGATTTGGAGGATAATATCAACGCTCTGCGCGACTCGGTAAAGAGCATCATCAATATCGGCAGCGCCGCCTTTTTTTGCGCTCATGTTCTGCCGGAGATAATACAAACTTTTCAACGCCGTTATCCTGATTACCGAGTTAACCTGTCTGAGGGGAACGCTGTCGGCTTGGCAAATTCTTTGCAATCAGGGCTACTGGATTTAATTTTGGACGTAGAGGCGCTTGATCAGAAGATTTTCACCTCAGTCCCGTGGAAGCGTGAGCATATTGTTTTAGCCGTTCCCGCGGCATTTGAAGTAAACACAAAGCTTGAAAAGTATCACATTCCCTTTTCCGCTGTGAGAAGCGGTGAATTCCGCTCTGACTTATACATGGCCGCACCGCTGGCGTTGTTTCGCAGGGAGTCCTTTTTGTTTCTTAAAAAAGGCAACGATATGTATCGCCGCGCCCTTAAAATGTGCAAAGATGCGGGCTTCACCCCAAAGATATCCATGTATCTCGACCAGCTTTTAACTTCATATTATGTGGCGAAAGACGGCGGCGGCATCGCCTTTGTGCGCGCTTCTATCACCCAATATGTGGAACCTGCGGATAAGCTCCTCTTTTATAAAATCGCCGATGAAAATTCCCTGCGCGATATTATGATTTCCCGTAAAAAGAACTCCGAGATTTCAAAGGCAGAGGCCCTTTTCATCGATTTTCTGCAATCTAATGCCTAGAAGAACGCCCTCAAAGGGGCAATCGCCAAACATACAGACTGTGCCCGGCACGTACAGGCAGAGAGCAAAAGCAGCAGCTTTATGACTTTGTCGATAAAGGATTTTCGCAAATTTTAGATTTGCGCAGATGGGCTTAGTTTCTCCCTTAATCGGGGCGATTTTTCCATTCAGGCGTATTCCAATCACCCTCGGCAGGCGCAGCCCGTATTTGAGACGGGATGTGCATAGCATCGTCCGTTTTCTAAATGTGAAATGCAAAAGCCAGGCGTCTCTTTGCTTCATAAGAGACGACCTGGCTTTTAGCTTTTATTTTCTTCGTTTTTTTAGGCTAATATCCTATCGGCATAATGGCGATGATGCGTGAAAGCGGTCCGATGTTGAGCGCATCTATTAAGGTCATCTTGTTGAACGAAGCTACGTAGCGCGTCTTCATCCCCAAGGCTTCCGCAGCTAGATAGACATTTTGGGACATGGCCCCAACTGCCACGTCGGCCCAGCTTTCAATTCTTGGGCCGCTCCCCTTTGTACCGAAAACAAGAATCACGGGAGCTGTGCCGACATACTCCTGAGTACCGGCTTTTTTCAGCAGTTTTCTGTCGCTTAGGAGTTTCAGCATATTTTTGTTCCAATCATAGAGATAACAGCCTTCGCTTGTGAGGACATACACGTTAACATAAGGTTCCTGTCCCATGGCGAAGGGCACGGTCCAACCTTTTTCTTCTCTATTTTTGCCTGCAGCAGCCCAAAGAATTGTTGACAGGTCTTTCAAGGAGAGATCACGGCGGGCAAAGATCTTTCCCGAAGCTCTCTCAGAAATCGCCGCCAAAACACTGGGGCCGCCCTCTTTGTCAGGAACAGTAAGCATAATATCGCCTGCGGCAAAGGCAGGGACCGAGGCGGTGATAATCAGTACTGCAGCAATAGCCGACAAGATTTTTTTCACACTCATCAAATAACCTCCCATTAGATGAAAAACATTTATCTTCTTTATTATAACGCTCTTACTACCAAGCTCTTTCGTATATTTCGCGCACCGACTTTTCGTCCAATTTCCGCGGATTATTGGTAATCAGCCTTGTCTCTCTCATAGCAGCGGGAGCCATGGAAGCAGCGGCCTCTTTGGGAATACCGAAGTCACGCAGTCTGGTTTTCACTCCCGCCCTTTCGCCAAGGTTGATCATCGCGGCAAGAGCGGCGTTTGCAGCCTCTTTGTCTGACATCCCCTCTTTTAGCACACCCATGGCCGCGGCGACGGGAACGAACTTTTCTTCGCAGCCCTCAAGATTGTATTCCATTACCCAGCGCAGCAGAGCTGTGTTAGCCTCTCCGTGCGGCACGTGGTATTCTCCGCCCAGAGGATAGGACATCGCATGAACTCCCGCTGTTCCTGACATGGAGAAGGCCATCCCCGCCAGCATGCTGCCATACATCTGTCTCTCACGTGCGGCTCTGTTTGAGCCGTCTTTGACACATATTTCCAAATTCTGGACGATATTTCTAATCGCCGTCAGAGCCAAATCCTGCGTCAGTGCATTGGTACCGAGCGAAAGGTATGATTCTACACCGTGAACCAGTGCGTCCATGCCGGAGGCTGCGGTAATGCCCGCCGGCAGAGGGAGGGTGAGCTCAGGGTCTACAAGAGCAATGTCCGCTACCAGATGTCCGCTGGAAACGCCCTTTTTCACATGTTCCGCTTCAAAAGAAAATACCGCCACTGCCGACACTTCAGAGCCGCTCCCTGCCGTAGTGGGGATCATGATTGTCGGCAGCCCCTTGGCCGGAACTTTCTCACTGCCAATAACATCTGCCACATTTAAGGCGCGGTCTTTGGCCATCACCGCCGCCATTTTGGCAAAATCCATCGAGCTGCCGCCGCCAAAGGCGATGATGCAGTCATAACCGCCATCGATGATAAACTTGACCCCCTTATCAAGGAGCGCCACAGGCGGTTCCGGCTGTACCTCTCCCCAATGACCGGGGACCATGCCGAGAGCTCTCATGGAGTCCATCAACTCGCGCAGAAGCGCACTTTTCGCCATACTGGCGCCGGCAATAAATAGCGGACGCTTAGCACCTAAAGCCGCAGCTTTTTCTGCTGCTTGCCTTACGCATCCCGAAGCAAAAATTATCTCTCTCGGCATACGGAAACGAAAGGGATTCATAGCCGGAACAATATTCATTACATTAACCTCCCGCTAAAATAGTTATATAAAAATTTAAGGACAGCCGTTTAAATAGCAAACCTTCAATAATAACCGCCGTACTGCCCGCCGGTCCATAGCATCGAGTCAAGCTCTCTGATTTCATGCGATAAGTACGATAGTAAATTTTTGATTTGCGTAATCAAACTTAGTCTCTTCGTTAATCATTTTTATTATTCTGCGGATGTGCCGCCGGCAAAGCAGGCGCACCCTGCCTGCGGCACTGACAGCGCATATCATCGGCAGCAAACTATTTTTTTACATCCATGGCCATGGCACACCAAAACCAAAATAACGAAGCACTGCGGCACCGAGTAATATTGTCAAAAAAGCACCGAAGGCTAAAAAGGGGCCTAACGGCACATGGTCTTTACGCGAAACTTTTTTCATAATCAACAAAGGAATAACGATGAAGCCTCCGCAGAGAAAACCCATGTACAGGGCCAGTATTGTACAGCGCCAGCCTAGAAACGCGCCGATACCCAACATGAGCATGGCATCGCCGAATCCCATGCCGCCACGGCTAATGATAACAATGGCAAAAATAAAACCAAATCCCAACCCAGCCCCCATTGCTCCGTCAACAACGGCAGGCAATCCACCCAAGATTCTCAAAGCCAGCCCGGATGCTGTCATCACCAACGCCCAAGAATCATAGATGTATCCGGACTCAATATCAGTGAGAGCGTGAAAAAGCAAAAAGGGCAGCATTAACGCGGCAAAAAGCATCGGCACTGTCAAACCGAACTTCCAAACAAAGAGGGCAGCGGCGGCACCGGCGGTGAGTTCAGCGGCTATGTGACGCCGCGGTATAGGATTTTTGCAGCTGCGGCACCTTCCCTGAAGCACAATATATGAGATTATCGGAATCAAGTCAGGTGAAGAGAGCACACGACCGCAGCTATCGCATACAGACCTCTCGCTTCCCCACCATTTTTTATCCGCCACTGTCCTCATGGCGGCGGCATTGATAAAAGAGCCAAAAACAGCACCCAACCAAAAGCCGATAAAAATATGCAGCCCAACCATATTTCCCATATCGACACCCCGCATGAAACAGTTAAAATAAAGACCTATTCATTTTACACTAAATTGTTAAAAGGAGATAACACTATGCCTATCGTAATTGTTAACATCAAAGAGGGACGTACCCTTGAGCAAAAAAGAGCCATGGTCGCAAAAATGACCGAGGTCCTTTGCGAAACTATGGATGTTACACCGCCATCGGTTAGAATCATAATCAACGAGATGAAAAACGAAAACTTCGCCAAGGGAGGCATCTTGGTGGAGGATAATCCCGCAGACCAGTATATAAAGAGAGATTAACCGCAGATAACATCCTTAAAACGTTTGTGCTGCCACAGCCATTGACCCGGAGTGCGCTTGATCATCTTTTCCAACGCTAGGTTGACTTTGACGGTAATGTCTTCGATAGTGCTGTCGCGATCAGTCCCCTTCTCCCATTCAATCGGAGCTTCAAAGACGATTTTAAGGCGAAAGGGAGCAATTCTCACAATGGAGACAGGCAATATCGGAGCGTGTGTAAAGTAGGCAAAAACAGCAGCACCGGCGACAGTAGAAGTTACCTGCCCCATGAAAGGAACCATCAGTCCGTTGCCGCCGCCATGCTGGTCTGAAAGTATCGCCAAAAAGCCGTTCTTACGAAGATGGGAAATAGCCCTAGTCATAGGCTCTCTTTTGTCAATGATCAAGGTGTTTTCCGCCGAGCGCAGCTCCTCAATCAACTCTCTTTGAAAGGGGCTGTCCGCCGCCCTGGCGATAGCGGCCGAGTTAGCATGCTGACCTATCCAGGCGGCACCAAGCTCCCAATTACCAATATGGGCAGAGACGCCGATAACGCCGCGTCCTTTTTCAAGAGCGCTGTCAAAATGTTCCTTGCCCTCCACCGCCTCAAACCAGTCAAGAACCTTTTGCGGAGAGCCGTGAAGCGCAAGAAGCTCCAGACCAGTCCAAACAATGTTGTCATAAGACTCCGCCACGAGTTTATCCCTCTCGCTATTTGGTATGCCAGGATAAACAAGTTCAATGTTCTTTCTGGCAACAGATTTCCTCGGTCCGATGATTTTTAACAGAGACGACAGTATAAAGCCAGCCAGAGTGGCTCCCATCCCCGGTTTTATCATGTGTGCTGCGGCAAGCGCCAATTTTACTTTACGGTCCATTGTATTCCACCTCACCATTAGCGTCCGAACCAAGGCTCGGCCGCATAAAGATAATATCACAAAAAATAGGTATCTTTGCCAACACAGTGACTCTATCATGTTGTAGAATAGGAAACACAGAAACATTGATAATATATAAAGTACAGAAAGGGGTTATTTTATATGAAAGAGATCATCAGCACAGAAAATGCACCGGCAGCAATCGGCCCATACTCACAGGCGGTAAAGGCAGGCGGATTTATCTTCCTCTCAGGGCAGATTCCCCTCGATCCCAAGACCATGACTGTCGTGCCGGGGTGCGTACAGTGCCAGGCGGAGCAGGCCCTTAAAAACATGAAGGCCGTTCTTGAAAGCCAGGGGCTGGACTTCTCCGATGTTGTCAAAACAACGGTATTCATTAAAGACATGAACGAGTTCGGAAAAGTAAACGAAACCTACGCCAAATACTTCACAGAGAACGCCCCCGCGCGTTCATGCGTTGAAGTTGCCAGACTTCCCAAAGATGTCCTTGTGGAAATCGAGGCTATTGCGGCACTCAGATAACCACAGCAGATATTCTGTTTATAATTGTTTATAAGAGGTGACGGCTTTTAGCGTCCCTCTTTTTTTATGCTGCATAAAAGACAATATTAATCAGCATCTATAAACACTTTTATGCCGCAACATTTATAGACAGTGGCATAAAACTGCAGCTAGGTCAATAACAGGTATCTTCTCAGCGCTGTAACTAAAGATAAAGCAGACGACAGTACTCTCACCTGCAGAATGCAAAAAACGCCGTCAGAAAACTGCAGCCGCAGAGATTTTTTAGCCTGGTCAAGAGCCCATACACAGTAGCCCGCTATTACCGCCTGCATTAGCAAAGATAATTGTCAGCACCTGCACGTGAAATTGCCTCTTTAGAAGTATTGCAAAATCAGAAAAGGATGTTATAATACTCTTCGTCATGATTTTTATGACCTGTTATTCCTCGATGGCGCAATCGGCAGCGCGGGTGGCTGTTAACCACTAGGTTCGAGGTTCGAGTCCTCGTCGAGGAGCCAGAATGGCTCAATCCCCGCTCTTAAGAGCGGGGATTTTTTTATACGTACCTTTGTTTGTGCAAAGATTCGTTATGCATGGTAACATCGTCATAGTTGTTTTATTTCACAGCAATGAAATGAAAAGAGATGACGCAAATGCAGGAAAGAATAAAGAACCGCAAAGGATATTATGGTGTAAAGCTTCATCAGATACTGAGCTTTTCATCTATATTTCAGAAGGCGGCGACATTTGGCGGCGAATGGGGCTTTTTCCCCGGGTGCAGCATGATGGGGTATTCTCCGGAACTGATTTTGCGCGTTTATAGATGGCTTAAAAAAGCAGATCCTTCCATCGGTCTTGTCAGCGGCTGCTGCGGGCACCCGACACTGGCGCTGGACGATATGGCGCGCTTTGAAGCCTACCAGAGAAAAGTCGGCGGCGAGATGAGGCGCGCCGGACTCAAAAAACTTATCGTATGCTGCCCCAACTGTGAGGAGACGCTGCGAAACATCAAATGGCTGACGGTTCGTTCTATATGGTCAATGCTGGACGAGGCGAATTTTACCGTCGATGCGTCGGGCGACGCCAAATATGTGCTTCACGACCCATGCCCCACACGCAGAGACCCCGATACGCAGGAGGCCTTTCGCCGTGTGATCAAGCGCTGCAGCGTTAATTGGGAAGAGTACCCTTCCTCGCATGACAAAGCACTCTGCTGCGGAAAAATTAAAATGCTGATGGTTCTTGACCCGGAAACAGGGCATAAGGTGCTGGAGCGGCGTATAAGCGAAAGCGATAACAACAATGTGCTCACCTACTGTTTTTCCTGCGCAGATTCCTTCCGCGGAGCCGGCTGCAATGCGGTGCACGGGCTGGAGCTGCTTTTCCCCGGCAACATAAATGCGAGAAGCACTTGGAAAAATCGCTATGAGTCAGCGAAATCAGTGGAACGTTTTATTTGACCTTGCCGATTTAAACAGCTCAGCGGCGAATTCATTTTTATTTTCCCCTCAGAGAACCTTTGGGCTCTGCCATTATGAGCTGTGCAAATGGTGTTTTTCGTCCCAAGGACAAGTCACCGCATTTCGAGTTTCAAAACAAAGGCGGATCAGAAACAAAAGCCAACTCAATGTCATCTACCAAGGGGGCTTTTGGCGCAAAGATAAAATAAATACCGTCCTTAAGAAAAACGCTTACTGACAATAAAGCGTGATGGAATATCCAGAACTATTCGATAAGTAAAACAGAAACCAAATACTAAATCACAGTAAAAACAAAAAGTCGTCTCGAGAAAGAGATGACTTTTTTTATAACATGATTTCCAATTTTTTCTTATTTCTATTCCTCTCATAGATATTTACCGTAATTATTCTTAATAAAATTATTATATCTCGTTATAGTATGATAAACTATCTATCATAGTTTATTTTACTGATGATATTCTAGAAGGGGTTGATTTAACATGCGCAAATATCTTATTCTCGCTATATTGGCCATAATACTGCTTTCAGCACAATCATTTGCGGCAGAGACGATAAAGATAGGACAGATTGCCTCTCTCACCGGTGATTTTACCGATTACGGACAAATGGAGGTAAACGGGGCCAAACTTGCTATCGATGAAATCAACGCCAACGGCGGTATTCTCGGAAAAAAGGCGGAACTGGCCGTTTATGACAGCAAAGGCAGCAGCTCTGAAACGATTAACGCTGTCAGACTGCTGACACTTAAAGAGCATGTCTCGGTAATCATAGGCCCCGGCACGTCAAATCTCTGTATTGCAGCAGCCCCCATTGTCGCAAAAATGAAAACCCCGCTTGTCTCGCTCCTCGCAACAAATACCGGAGTCACCGTCGATAAATTTGGACATGTTCGTCCGTATAGCTTTCGGATCGGCTTCACAGACCCATACCAGGGAAAGATTCTCGCGTTATTTGCGGCAAAAGAGCTTAAGGCCGTAAAGGCTGCGGTGCTTTTAGAAGAATCTGATGAATATTCCATCGGGCTTAGCAATTTTTTTAAAATAAACTTCGTTGCAGGAGGCGGGACAATCGTCGCGAGCGAGAGTTTTCGCCACTCCGATATAGACATTACAACACAGTTGAGTAAAATTCAAAACTCGTCTGCCGATGTGCTGGTAATTCCTGTCGTAGGCAGAAATCTGCCTCTGGCCGTCAAAAAAGCACGCGATATGGGCATCGCGGTTCCTATACTATGCGGCGACGGCTATGGAGAGTATGTAACTGAGTCAGCAGGCACAGATGCCACAAAGAGCACCTACTGGGTCTCCCACGGTTCTATTAAAGAGCCAAGATACAAAAATTTTGTATCCAAATATGAGGCTGTAACAAAAAAAGAGTGCAAGGAGGGCATGAACGCTATCGCCGCCTATGACAGCGTCTACTGGATCAAGAACGCTATCGAGCGTGCCGGCAGTTCAAAGCCTGAACATTTACGCAGCGCGCTTGAAACCACAAATAATCTTCATCTAATACATTTGAATCTCACAATGACATCGTCGCACGACCCTCTTAATAAGGGAGCCGTCATTATGAAAGCAGTCAACGGAAAAAGCGTTTTTGTCAAAAAAGTAAAACCATAAAAACACCCGTTAATATTCTTTATCACCGCAGCCTAACGTCATTAAATCGTTATCTTTTAAATTTGTTGCAGAATAACGAATTAATATAAACAAGGCAAAATCACAGCCATTTTGGTGTAAAATTATTTGAGGAATATAACAATAATCAAGGAGTGAATTATTTTGTCAGATAAAAAGATTCTTGGCTTTATCGGCACAGGTGTAATGGGTTCCAGTATGGCTGGCCATCTTTTAAGCGCAGGATATGAGGTTCATGTATATAACCGCACAAAAGCAAAAGCGGATAAATTAGTTGAAAAAGGTGCTGTCTGGGAAGATTCTCCCGCCGCAGTCGCCCAAAAATGCGACTTTGTCTTCACTATTGTCGGCTTCCCCAAAGACGTGGAGTCTGTCTATCTCGGAAAAGATGGGTTGGTGAACAACGCCAAAGAAGGCGCAGTTCTTGTCGATATGACCACTTCCAGTCCCAAACTGGCACGCAAAATATGGAAATCCGCCCAAGAAAAGGGTGTATCCGTACTTGACGCTCCTGTCACCGGCGGAGATAAGGGCGCCCGCGATGCTACTTTGACTATTTTTGTCGGCGGTACGGAGGAAGACTTTACAAATACACTGCCCTACTTTGAAGTCATGGGGCGAACCATCCGCAGAATGGGCGAGGCCGGAGACGGACAGAACGCTAAGCTCGCAAATCAGATAGTGATTGCCGGCACAATGACGGGGATGTGCGAGGCTTTGGCCTTCGCCAAGTCCTGCGGACTGGATCTGAACGTGCTCTTGGAAGCTGTCGGCGGCGGTTCAGCTAACACTTGGAGCCTGGCTAATTACGGGCCTCGTATTCTCAAGGGTGATTTTGAACCGGGATTTTTCATCAAACACTACATCAAGGATATGAAGTTGGCAGAAGAGACCGCTGATGAGATGGAGCTTGATATGCCAGCTCTCTCTCTCACGCGCGAACTATATGAGGAGCTAGCGGAGGCCGGCATGGAAAACGCCGGAACTCAGGCTCTCTACTGCCTCTACGACCCAGAAGAAGACTAGATGTGATTTTTCCCGAGTCAACGGGCAGCAGCCCTGATGACTCGGGAATTTTTTTGTCTATGACTTGTGCGGATAAACGGGAAAATACAAAACCGTAACTTATGAGTATAGAAAAGAATTTATAATGATATCTACACTACGCCGCAAAATACGAACTTAAGGAAGTACTGTTGCATGAAGATTACGGATTTTTCTTTACGTCACCCCGTTACAGTGCTCATTTGTACTATAGCGTTGATTATCTTTGGCACATATTCATATATCAACATGGGCGTGGAGAGAATGCCCAATGTGGAATTTCCCATCGTTGTCGTCAGAACTTCAATGGACGGAGCCAGCCCCGCCATTATGGACAACGACGTCACCGATGTTCTTGAAGCCCGCATCAATACCATTGAAGGAATAAAGAATATGAGCTCCAGCAGCTATGAGGGACGCTCTGTTATCGTTATTGAATTCAACTTGGACAGAGACATTGACAACGCCGCCGCCGATGTGAGAGGCAAGGTGAGTATCGCCGCCGGCAAGCTTCCCGATGACTGCGACAATCCTCAAGTAGATAAGTATGACCCTTCCGACAGGCCGATAATGAATATCGCCGTCAAAAACGACGGGCGCACAGATATGAAAACTTTGGCCCGCTATGTGGACAAGGTTGTCACCGAGAGACTCCAGACGGTCAAAGGCGTCGGCGGAGTACAGCTCGCCGGTTTCAGAGACAGGGAGATACGCATCTGGCTGAACACCGACAGCATGGAGTCTTATAAAATCACCACGAAAACCATCAAAAATGCCATTTATAACAATCATGTGGAGCTGCCTGCTGGACGTGTCGAGACAGGAGACAAGGAGTACGGCATCAGACTGCAGGGTGAGTACGCTTCTGTAGCTGAGCTGGAATATCTGCCTGTAGCTGTGCGTAACGGTGCTGTCATCCGCCTGCGGGATCTCGCCCGAATCGAAGACGGCTTTGAAGACAAGCGCAGCAGCGCCCTTTATGAGGTAGATCCCACTATCATGATACAGGTGAGAAAGCAGCGTGGTGCCAATGAGGTACAGCTTTCACGCTCGGTTAAAGAGCGGATAGCGGAGCTTAATGAATTCTCCCCCCAGGGAACAAGTTTAGTCGTCGTACAAGATAACGCTAAATTTATTTTAAATTCCATGAACGGCGTTTTTTGGGATATCATCGCCTCCGTTTGCCTGACTGCGATTATTATGTTTGTCTTTCTGCGGACATTTCGCGCCACGCTGATTGCGGTTATAACCATTCCGGTATCTCTTTTGGGCAGCCTCTCTGTCCTCTATTGGATGGGCATCTCAATCAACAACATGTCCATGATGGGCCTTTCTTTGGCGGTAGGCATGGTTGTTGACGCAACTACAGTGGTAATGGAGAATATCACCAGGCACAGAGATATGGGAAAATCCGCCTACCGCGCCTCTCAGGACGGGTCTGCGGAAGTGGCTTTCGCGGTTATTGCCGGTGCCGCCACCACCTTGGCTGTATTTGTGCCTGTAGCTTTTATGGGCGGCATAATGGGACGCTTTTTTAACGCCTTTGGCGTCACAGTAGCGACAACCATCTCCATCTCTCTGCTGGTCTCTCTGACATTAACGCCTTTCCTCTGTTCCAGGATTTTAGGACGGCAAAAGAGCGGCAAACTACAGATGCGATTGGAAGCGCCTTTCATTTGGCTGGAGGATAAATACGCAGCAGCATTAAGCTATGCCGTCTTTCACAGAAAGCAAGTACTAGCTGTCGCCTTGGTGCTCTTTCTTATTGGCATCGGCTTCACCAAAATAATCGGATCGGAGTTCTTTCCCAGTGAGGACCAGGGACGGCTGCGGGTAAACGCGGAGCTGCCGGCTGATTCATCTCTGGAAGTCACCGAAAGCGTCATCAAAGATATGGTAAAGGTGATCCGCGCAGATAAGAGCGTAGCCTATACCTATGGTGTGGTCGGCAGTGGCAGCGGACAAGAGGTTTATAAGGGTACCATAAATATCGAGTTAATTAACCGCACGGAAAGACCCAGAGCCGCTGTCGTAATGAAGCGGCTGAGAGAAAGGCTTACCTCTTTCCGCGATGTGGATATTAAAATGGGAACATGGGGCGGTTCAGATATCACCCTGATGCTTCAAGGTCCTACGAGCGAAGAGCTGGCGGCTTTGGGCGATCTGATTAAGAACGATCTTGCGGAACATGCCCGCGGTCTGGTGGACATCACCACCGATCTGCAGATGAATAAGCCGCGCGTGAATCTGGCTCTTAACAGAGGGCTGGCAGATGATTTGGACATTAATATCAGGGAGCTTTCCGATGAACTGCTTGCCTGGTTTGGCGGCACAACCGCAGGTTCTTTCAGCGATGGCGGCTATCGCTACGATATCCGCTTGCAGGCCGAGAGTACCGGACGGGACAACACCTCAAAGGTGCTGAATACTTTGGTGAACACAAGAAGCGGGGAGACTATACGAGCTGAGGGGTTGGTAAAAGCCTCGGTCGGCATGGCTCCAAATGTTATTAAACGCCACAATCGCCAGCGTTCTTTGGAAATAGGCGCCAACGTGGAAGGCATTTCTCCCGGAGAGGGTATCGCCATTATGGAGGAAGTTTTTCATAAATACGCGCCCAAGGACGGCTCTTTTACGATGAAACCATCGGGAGATTCAGAGGATATGAAGGAGAGTTTCGGCTATATGCTGGTAGCTCTGGTGTTTGCCATATTGCTGGTCTATATGGTTATGGCCATTCAGTTTGAATCGTTTCTCCACCCCTTTACCGTTATGTTCTCCCTGCCGCTGATGACGACAGGTTCTTTTGGCCTGCTGGCTCTGACGGGGCTGCGCCTTAGCGTCATGAGCTATATGGGGATAATTCTTCTGGTCGGAGTCGTCGTCAATAACGCAATTTTGTTAGTTGACTTCATTAACCAGCTGCGCGCTCATGGGGAAGAAAAGGTTTCCGCTGTGCTTAAAGCCGGGCCATTGCGTCTGCGGGCTATTTTGATGACCACTGTCTCAACCATGATAGGATCTTTGCCTGTGGCTCTCGCCTTGAGCGAGGGAGGTGAATTCCGCCAGCCAATGTCTGTTGCGGTAATTGGCGGGCTTTTCACTTCAACAATGCTGACGCTGCTTGTTATTCCGGTTATTTATCTTGTTTTTGACGACTGGTCTGACAAAGCCGCCGCCGGTGTGAGAAGATACAGAGCCTACTTGAGACTAAAAGAACAGTCGCGGCGTTCCGCTTCGTAGGCTTTTGCGCCGCTGAAATTTTTATAAAATGAGCACGGGGAGAGAATGTATCCGAATGAAAAAATTGTTTGCCGCCTTTTTATTTTCAGCAGTCCTTTTGACACCGGCGTCCCTCTATGCCGCCGCCGGTCCTTTGGATATTCACGAGGCCCTTATTTTGACGCTGCAAAATAATTCATCGCTGCTTTCGCTGAGACAAGAGCTGGCGAAGGCGGAGGCCTTCCGTATCGCGGCCGACGGCACGAAGCTGCCCGCTGTAACGCTGAATCTCAACGCCGACAAGCAGAAAGAACCACAAACCTCGGACGGCTCAGACAGAGACGACAGCCGTTCTCTGAAAGGCACGATCGAGCAGGTTGTCTATTCCGGAGGCAAAAACAGCGCCCTCCGCAGCCAGTCGCCTAGAGTTAAGAGCATCGCCGAGCTCGCCGTGGCAAACAGTGAGAACCTAGCCGCTGGAGAACTTTTCGGCCGTTTTTACAATGTCCTTTTGCAGGGTGAGCGCATAAAGGCGGAGGAAGCGGCAGTCAAGCGTTCAGAGCTGCATTTGCGCGAGGTGCGCAAGATGAACGAACTTGGGCTGGCCAACCGCTTGGAGGTAATCCGCGCCGCACAGATACTAGCTTCAAACACAGCAGATCTCAGCAGCGCCAAGGGAAAATTTGAAGCAGCTCATATAGCGCTGATGAACTATATCGCCATCCCTCCTGAAGAAAGACGCCCCATTTTCGGCGATCTTACAATTGGGGCACTGCAAGGGAACCGCGCGGAATCTTTGCGGCTAGCAGCGGAATTTCGTGCGGATCTAAAACGGCTTAAAGAGCAGCTGCTGTTTCAGCAAAATCAAATCAGCATTGAAAAAAGCGGCGCTCTGCCCAAGGTTATTCTCGGAGCCTATGGCACCTGGAGCAGTCCCTACGGCAACAAAGACCGCACCGACGATAATTGGAGAGCTGAGCTTTCCATCTCTGTTCCTGTTTTTGACAGGAACGTTTCCAGAAGCAATGTGATCAGGGCAAAAGCCTCCCTTGAGCAGGATAAAATAGCCGTAGGACAAAAAGAGATTGATATTAAATCCGAAGTGGAGACAGCTTGGACAGAAGCGGAGACAACCCTCCTCCGTTTAAAAGCGACAACTAAGGCGCTGGAACTGGCAAAAGAGTCTCTGCGTTTGGCCGAAGTCGGCTACAAAGAAGGGGTAAGTCCGCAGCTGGACTTGCTCGATGCCCAGTCAAAGCTCACCTCCGCCATGCTTGAAAACGCTAGCGCCAAATACAACCACCTAATCGCCGCTGCAGCTTTAAAAATGGCTGAGGGAACAATTATAAAATGGAGCGGGGAGATTAAGTAATGAAAGACAGTATGAATAATAATAAGGTAAAAAGAGCGGACAAAAAGACCCTTTTCATCGTCACCGCCGCGGTTATCATTATTGCCGCCATCGGGCTGTACAGCAGGAGAGAGCAATTACTGTCTTTTAATGCTAAAAAGGCACCGACCGCACAACCCGCCTATGTGAAAATCGAAGTCGTGCAAAAAAATAAGACAATTAGAGAGAGCATTGTCCAGAACACCGCCATCGAAGCAGTCGACAGGGTTAACCTCCTGCCGCGAGTGACGGGACGGTTGGAGAAACTTAACGTCAAAGCGGGAGACATTGTGCGTAAAGGCGAAATTATCGCAACCTTGGAACATGAACAGCAGGACGCTCTCATAGGCTCATCTGAAGCCCAAAAGGCCTCCGCCCGAGCCGATGCGGAAAGGGCAAAAGCCGAGATGGAAAACGCCAAGACAAACCTTGATCGTTACAGACGGCTGGTAAATGAAGGGTTCAGCACACAGCAGCAGTATGACGCCATTGACACAGCCTACACCAGCGCCAAGGCGGCCTATAACGCTGCCCTTGCCAAAGAACGCCAAGCGGCCGCCGAGATGAACAGAGTGCGTTCCTCACGGGCAGACTATATCATCGCATCCCCTCTTGACGGCACGGTGCTTAACGACTATTCGCTTGCCCCCGGGGCGATGATTTCGCCTTCCACTCCGCTAATTGATATTGCCGACCTTACCAGACTAAAAGCGACACTGAAGATACCGGAATCCAAAATTTTCGCGGTAAAAGAGGGCATGGCGGTCTTTTTAAAATTTGACGCCCTCAGAGATAAAGAATTCAGGGGCAGAGTCACACGCATAGACCAGTACGTAAACCCTTCCACACGCACCAGCAACGTAGAGATAGAGCTTAATAATCAAGAGGCGGGAATGTCCCTGCGCCCCGGAATGTTTGGCAAAGCCTCAATTATCGAAAGGGAAGAGCGCGGCACAATTTCCCTGCCGGAATCAGCCTTCCGTTCAAACGAACGAGGATATTATCTATTCGTGGTACAAGAGGGGCGGGCCAGAGCAAAAGATGTCTCGACAGGAATCAGAGAAGGCAATACAATTCAAGTAACAAGCGGAGTCGAACCCGGAGATAAGGTAATTATATTCGGTGGCAAAAACCTTAATGACGGCGATGCCGTCCTCGTTCAGAAATAAAACACTGACAGCCAATGCTAAGCTGCGGCGTCGGCGTTGATTTTTATATTGAAAAATTCATAAGGGGTGCATTCAAGTGTACAAGGTAGTATTGATAAGGCATGGCGAAAGCGTGTGGAATAAGGAAAACCGTTTTACCGGGTGGACAGACGTACCTCTCTCCGATAAGGGACTTTGCGAGGCTCACGCTGCGGGAGAACTGCTTAAGCTGGAGGGATACCGCTTTGATATGGCCTTCACCTCAGTGCTCAAGCGCGCTGTCAAGACACTTTGGTGCGTATTGGAAGAGATGGATCTCATGTGGATCCCCGTGGAACATTCTTATAAACTTAACGAGAGACACTACGGCGCATTACAGGGACTCAACAAAGCAGAGACGGCGCAGAAATACGGAGACGCGCAGGTAAAGCTGTGGAGACGCAGCTATGACACCAGACCGCCGCTTTTGGAAAAAGACGATGACCGCTACCCCGGCAAAGACCCCCGTTACTCATCTCTCAGTGAAGAGGAAATCCCCGCCGGAGAGTGTCTCAAAGACACCGTGGCACGGGTAGTACCTTACTGGAATGAATTTGTCATACCGGAAATCAAATCGGGCAAGCAAATTATTGTTGCGGCGCACGGCAACAGCCTGCGTGCCTTGGTAAAATACCTCGACAACATCTCCGATGAAGAAATTATCGCACTCAACATTCCAACAGGCGTACCTCTGGTATATGAGCTTGATGCGAACATGAAACCAATAAAACACTATTACCTGGGCGATGCGGAAGCTGTGGCAGAAGCTCAGAAGGCGGTAGCCAACCAAGCCAAAGCAAAAGCGTAAACTCCTTTAAATATATGCGCAAAGCTTACGCTTAAACTAAACCATCTCTAGCTGCATGACGACCCCCAAAAGACCTTGGACTGCGATAAACAGCCAAGGTCTTTTTTGCCGCCTGCACACAATAACTAACCTGTAAAGGTTTTTCCTATTCGACTAAAAATAAAAAAAGATCACATTTTTCGCGCCAACAAGCTATGTCGGACTATAATCTCTCTATGGGCGGCAAACATTTAAATTGCCGCGATTTGTTGCAAAATGAACCGCATTACCCATTGTGTGAACAATATCACAATGTTAGTATATCGGTATATTTAAACCAGGAGGTACTTATATGACAGTTGTGACAATTTGTGTCGGAAGCTCGTGCCACCTTAAGGGATCTAAAGAAGTCGTAAAGAAATTTGAAGAACTGATACAGGAGGGCGGTCTGGTCGATGATGTGCGCCTCTCAGGTTCTTTCTGCATGGGGCTTTGTATACATGACGGCGTTTCCGTAAAAATAGGCGATGAGACATACTTTGTAATGCCCGAAGATGCTGAAGAGTTTTTTAATACTAAAGTTATTGGGGCGATAAAAAGATGAAGTATATTAATGTGGCTAAGGCAAACTGCAAAAACTGCTACAAGTGCCTTAAAGTATGCCCGGTAAAGTCTATTAAGTACAGCGACAACCACGTTGAAGTGCTTGAAGACGGCTGTATTCTCTGCGGCAGGTGCATCAGAAACTGTCCGCAGAAGGCAAAGACTCTAATCCACGATATCTCTTTTGTGAAAGACCTGCTGGAAGATACGTCAAGAAAAACTGTAGCAGCTCTGGCACCTTCATACATTTCCTCTTTCGGCAAAGAAAACCGCTACAAAATTGTCTCAGCACTAAAGCGCCTGGGCTTTGACGGCGTAGAGGAGACAGCTGTGGGAGCTCATGCTGTAACCAAAGAGTATGCGCGTATTTTGGAAGAGGGTAAAATGGATAATATGCTCACCACTTGCTGCCCCTCAGTGGTATTTCTTGTGCAGAAATATTTTCCCGAGCTTACAGACAGACTGGCTCCGGTAATCTCTCCCATGGAAGCTCACGGAGAGATGGTGAAGAATAAGTGGGGAGAGCGCACTGACGTAGTTTTTTTTGCTCCCTGCATCTCCAAAATTGAAGAGGCGAGAATCGCGGAACACCAATATGTAGATGGCGTAGTCACCTTTAAGCAGCTCGCTAGCTGGTTTGACGCCGAAGGCATTGTTATTGGTGATATGGAGGAAGGGCGATTCGGCAACGAAAACACAGACTCATCAATTTATCCCATCTTTGAGGGCATCATTACAGACGTGAGAAAAAACCTCGCTCCCGAGTCCACGGTGGAAGACCGCTACACTTTTATGAGTATTCAAGGCACCAAAGACCTAATAGAATTTTTGCAGGAGATGAGGGCGGGACATATTCACAACTGCTTTGTGGAAACAAGCGCTTGCTACGGCAGCTGTATCAACGGTCCGGAGAAATCTGATCAAACATACCGCCCAATCAGCACCAGCCTGGAAGTAATGCGATATATCAAGTCGAATAAGTCAGCATGCGAACCGGATACAGAGGGGCTTGATCTGAAATGGAATATCCGCCCCAAACCTGTTTGCGAAGATATCCCCGATGAAGCGACAATCCGCGCTATTTTGGCTCAAATAGGCAAAACAAGCCCCGACCACGAACTCAACTGCGGCAGCTGCGGCTACCGAACCTGCCGTGACAAAGCCATCGCCGTCTACCAGAAAAAAGCGGAGCTTTACATGTGCCTGCCCTATATGAGTCAGATATCAGAGACTCTGGCCAATGTGACGCTCTCTGTGAGCCCGGACTACATCATCGCCGTGGATAAAGAATTAAAGGTTCGCGAGTGTAATTTGGCAGCGCAAAAGCTATTTGGCATGAGACGAAACGAGATTGTCGGACGGCCAGTGGATGATTTCCTTGACCCGGTGGATTTCGCCGTTGCCATTGGCGAACAGACCAGCCAACCGCAGCGTAAGGTGAATTATAACATGCGCGGAATTATCGTTAATCAGACAATCGTCTACATTCCCGACCAGGATATCGCCGTGGGCTTCCTTCAGGATATTACACGCACGGAGCTTGAAAGCGACTATCTGACGAAGATGAAGATGGAAACCATGGAAATGGCACAAAATGTTATCGATAAACAGATGACCGTGGCTCAAGAAATCGCGAGCCTTCTCGGAGAGACCACAGCGGAGACAAAAGTCACTTTGACTAAGCTGAAAGATCTCATTATTTATGAGGGAAGAGAGACCGATGAAAAATCTATGCATTGACGCGTGTTACGGCAGTCTGAACAAAAAAAATGAAGAGCTA
>RRZU011479054.1_pt1 | contig 28643 bp, 23 predicted proteins | sample 2165561 | NCBI WGS metagenome assembly RRZU01 (sample SAMN10456909, study PRJNA506462) | wastewater metagenome | isolation source: wastewater sludge | place: USA: Moscow, Idaho | reverse complement strand
TGATTTCCGACGGTGCCAACAAACCCTACCGCATGAAAATCCGCGCCCCCGGCTTTGCTCATTTGCAAGGCATGGATGAAATGGCACGCGGCCACATGCTGTCGGATGTGGTGGCGATTATCGGCACACAAGACATTGTATTTGGGGAGGTGGATCGATAATGTTGTCCGCTGAAAGTTTAAAACAAATCGACATCGAGCTGGCCAAATACCCGGCCGACCAACGCCGCAGCGCGGTGATGGCCGCCTTGCGTATTGCGCAAGTAGAACAAGGCTACCTGAAACCGGAAGCCATTGAATTTGTGGCCGACTACATCGGCATGGCGCCGGTGGCGGCCTACGAAGTGGCCACTTTCTACAATATGTACGACCTGGCGCCGGTGGGCAAATACAAGCTCACCGTATGCACCAACTTGCCCTGTGCTCTGCGCGGCGGCGTGGATGCCGCCCAGTATCTGCAACAAAAGCTCGGCATCGGCTTTGGCGAAACCACCGCCGACGGCAAATTCACCCTGATGGAGGGCGAATGCATGGGTGCTTGCGGCGATGCGCCGGTGATGCTCTTAAACAACCACAAAATGTGCAGCTTTATGACCCCTGAAGCGATTGAAGCGAAACTGGCGGAGTTGAACTGATGGCGATTTACCAAGCAGGCGTGATTTTTGACGGGGTAGACACGCAAGACCCAAATGTCTGGACCTTGGCGGCCTATCGGGCGCGCGGCGGCTATCAGGCGTTGCAGCAAATCCTCGACAACAAAACCGCGCAAGACGATGTGATTGCGGAAGTGAAAACCTCCGGCCTGCGCGGCCGTGGCGGTGCCGGTTTCCCTACCGGCTTGAAGTGGAGCTTTATGCCGCGCTCGTTTCCCGGTGCCAAATACGTGGTGTGCAACACCGACGAAGGCGAGCCGGGCACCTTTAAAGACCGCGACATCATCGACTACAATCCGCACGCCTTAATTGAAGGCATGATTATTGCCGGTTATGCCATGGGTGCGGTGGCGGGCTACAACTACATCCACGGCGAGATTTTCTCCGGCTACCTGCGTTTTGAAGCGGCTTTGCAAGAAGCGCGCGATGCCGGTTTGCTGGGCAAAAACATCTTGGGCAGCGGTTTTGATTTCGAATTGTTTGCCCACCACGGCTACGGCGCCTATATCTGCGGCGAAGAAACCGCATTGCTGGAATCGCTGGAAGGCAAAAAAGGCCAGCCGCGCTTTAAGCCGCCGTTCCCGGCTTCGTTCGGCCTGTATGGCAAGCCTACTACCATCAACAACACCGAAACCTTTGCCTCGGTGCCGTTTATTATCCGCGACGGCGGCCAAACCTTTGCCGACAAAGGCATTCCCAATAACGGCGGCACCAAGCTGTTTTCCGTTTCCGGCCACGTTGAGCGCCCGGGCAACTACGAAGTGCCGCTGGGCACCCCGTTTGCCACCTTGCTGGAAATGGCCGGCGGTATGCGCGGCGGTAAAAAACTCAAAGCGGTGATTCCCGGCGGCTCTTCCGCCCCGGTACTGCCCGGCGACATCATGATGCAAACCACCATGGATTACGACGCCATTGCCAAAGCGGGCTCTATGCTCGGCTCCGGCGCGGTGATTGTGATGGACGAAGACGTGTGCATGGTGAAGGCACTGGAACGCTTAAGCTATTTCTACTTTGAAGAATCGTGCGGCCAATGCACGCCTTGCCGCGAAGGCACCGGCTGGCTCTACCGCGTGATCCACCGCATTGCCAACGGCCAAGGCCGCCCGGAAGATTTGGATTTGCTCGATTCCGTTGGCAATAATATGGCCGGACGCACCATTTGCGCCTTGGCCGATGCCGCCGTATTTCCGGTGCGCAGCTTTACCAAGCATTTCCGCGCCGAATTCGAGCACTACATCGAACACGGCCGTCCGATGAAAGAACACCGCTGGTGCTGATTGGCGCTGTGGCGCAACGCGCTTATTTAGGATTGCGAACCCATGTTACAAATTCAAATAGACGGTAAACAACTCTCGGTGGAGCAAGGCAGCACGGTAATCGAAGCCGCCCACCAAGCGGGCACCTATATCCCGCATTTTTGTTACCACAAAAAACTCTCCATCGCCGCCAACTGCCGCATGTGCTTGGTGGAAGTGGAAAAAGCCCCCAAGCCCTTGCCGGCCTGTGCTACCCCGGTAACCGACGGCATGGTGGTGAAAACCGATTCGCCGCTGGCCAAAAAAGCCCAGCAAGGCGTGATGGAGTTTTTGCTGATTAACCACCCGCTCGATTGCCCGATTTGTGACCAAGGCGGCGAATGCCAGTTGCAAGACTTGGCCGTGGGCTACGGCAACAGCGCCAGCCGCTACACCGAAGCCAAACGCGCGGTGGTGGGCAAAGACATGGGGCCGTTGGTGTCGGCGGCTGAAATGAGCCGCTGCATCCATTGCACCCGCTGCGTGCGCTTTACCGAAGAAATCGCCGGGGTGCAGGAAATCGGCATGATTAACCGCGGCGAGTTTTCCGAAATCGTGCCGTTTATCGGTGAAGTGGTGCAAACCGAATTATCGGGCAATGTCATCGACTTATGCCCGGTGGGTGCGCTCACCAGCAAACCGTTCCGCTACGACGCACGTTCGTGGGAATTGAGCCGCCGCAAAACCATCTCCGCCCACGATGCCTTGGGCAGCAATCTGATTGTGCAAACCAAAGACCACGGCGTGCGCCGCGTGTTGCCGCTGGAAAACGAAGCCATCAACGAATGCTGGATTGCCGACCGCGACCGCTTCGCCTACGAAGGCCTGTACCAAAACCGCTTAAGCCAGCCGCAAATCAAGCAAGACGGCCAATGGCATGTGGTGGATTGGCAAACCGCGCTCGACTATGCCGCCAAAGGCTTGCGCGGTGTGAGCAAAGATTTTGGTGCCGACGCCATCGGCATGTGGGTAAACCCGGCCAATACCGTAGAAGAAATGTATCTCGTCCGCGAGCTGGCCGCCGGTTTAGGCACAAAAGCCGTCGACAGCCGTTTGCGCCAACTCGACAGCCGCCTTTCAGGCAGCCTCAAAGGCGCGCCGTGGCTGGGTCAAAGTATTGCCGATTTGGCGCAAAACGATGCGGTGCTGTTTGTGGGTGCCAATCTGCGCCAAGAGCAGCCGCTGCTCACTGCGCGCATCCGCCAAGCCGCCAAACAAGGCATGAAAGTGGCGGTATTGGCTTCAGGCAAAGAAACCTTACATATGCCGCTGGCCGCACAAACCGTGCGGCATCCGGGCGCGTGGGCGCAGTGGCTTGGCAGCGATGAAGCCGCCGCCTTGCTGCAAGGCACAGAAAAGACCGCCATTGTGCTGGGTGCGGAAGCACAAAACCACCCCGATGCCGCCGCCATTCATGCTGCCGCGAAAGCATTGGCACACAGCAGCGGTGCCACATTGGGCATCTTGCCGCAGGCCGCCAACAGTGTGGGTGCCGATGTGGTGGGCGTGAATGCCCGTGCCGCCGAGCACAGTATTGCCGCACAAATCGCCGCGCCGAAAAAAGCGGTGTTGCTGTTGAATGTCGAGCCGGATATGGATGTGGCCAACGGCGCTGCCGCCGTGGCGGCGCTGAAACAGGCGCAAACCGTGATGGCCTTCACCGCTTTTGACAGCCCGGTGTTGCGCGAAGTGGCCGATGTGTTGCTGCCGATTACGCCGTTTACCGAAACTTCAGGCAGCTTTATCAATATGGAAGGCCGCTTGCAATCCTTCCACGGCGTGGTAAAAGCCGCAGGCGAAGCGCGGCCGCTGTGGAAAGTATTGCGCGTATTGGGCAATGTATTGGGCTTGAGCGGCTTTGATTATGAAAGCAGCGAGCAAATTCTGGCGCGTGCGGTTAATGCGGAAACGCTTTCAGGCAGCCTCAACAACGATTGCACGGCACCCGCTGCCACCGCTGCCGACACCGGCTTGCTGCGCGTGGGCGGTGTGGCCATGTATGCCACCGATGCGGTGGTGCGCCGTTCGGCACCGTTGCAGGCCACTGTGCAAGCCGCGGTACCGGCCGCGCGCCTACACAGCGCCACGCTGGCACGTTTGGGCTTGGCCGACGGCGATACCGCCCAGGCCAAACAAGGCCAGGCAACATTGGCGGTAACCGTGGCTGCCGATGATGGGCTGCCTGAAAACGTGGTGGCCTTGCCGCTGCATCAGGCCAACTGGACATTGGGTGCTTTATTGACCACCGTTGAATTGAGCAAAGGATAATCATGCAAGCGTGGTTCCAACAATTACTGGGTACAGACATCGGCTTGGTGGTGTCGGTATTGGTGAAAATCGTCATCATTCTGGCGCCGCTCATCCTCACCGTGGCTTATCTGACTTATTTCGCGCGCAAAGTCATCGGCTATATGCAGCTGCGCGTGGGGCCGAATGTGGTGGGCCCTTTCGGCTTGATTCAGCCCTTTGCCGACGTACTCAAGCTGCTGTTTAAAGAGGTTACCCGCCCCAGCCAATCAAATAAGGCGCTGTTTTACATCGGCCCGATGTTGTCGTTGGCACCGGCGTTTGCAGCGTGGGCGGTGATTCCGTTTAGCGACACTTGGGTGCTCACCAATGTAGACGCAGGCTTGCTGTATATCCTGATGATTACTTCATTGTCGGTGTATGGCGTGATTATTGCCGGCTGGGCGTCCAACTCGAAATATGCCTTTTTGGGTGCGATGCGCTCGTCTGCGCAAACCATTTCCTACGAAATCGCCATGGGCTTTGCCTTAATCGGTGTGATTATGGTTTCAGGCAGCATGAACTTTAAAGACATCGTGGCGGCGCAATCGAGCGGCATTATGGGCGGCTCGGTGTTCTCGTGGAACTGGCTGGCGCTGTTTCCGTTGTTTGTGGTGTATTTGATTTCTGCGGTGGCCGAAACCAACCGTGCGCCGTTCGACGTGGCCGAGGGCGAGTCGGAAATTGTGGCCGGTTTCCATGTGGAGTATTCCGGTTTTGCCTTTGCGCTGTTTTTCCTGGCCGAATACATTTTCATGATTTTGATTGCCGCGCTCACGTCCATCATGTTTTTGGGTGGCTGGCTGTCGCCGTTTCCGCAAAGCTGGGGCTTTGTGGGCACGCCCAGCGCGCTGTGGATGTTTATCAAAATGGCGGCCATTCTGTATTTTTACCTGTGGATCCGCGCCACCTTCCCGCGCTACCGTTACGACCAAATCATGCGTTTGGGCTGGAAAATACTGATTCCGGTAACGATTGTGGCGGTGATTGCGCTGGGTTTGTGGATGATTTCACCCTTGTCGTTGTGGCAGTAAGGGGAGCGAGTATTTATGGCTAATTTAGTAAAAACCTTTTTGCTGACGGAGTTGCTCACGGGCATGAAAGTGACCCTGAAAAACTTCTTCGCCCGCAAAGTCACCATTTATTTCCCCGAAGAAAAAACACCGCAATCGGTGCGTTTTCGCGGCCTGCACGCCCAACGGCGCTACCCCAACGGTGAAGAGCGCTGTATTGCCTGTAAGCTGTGCGAAGCCGTGTGCCCGGCCTTGGCCATCAATATCGAATCGGAGCAGCGTGACGATGGCACTCGCCGCACCACCCGCTACGACATCGATTTAACCAAGTGTATTTTTTGCGGCTTTTGTGAAGAAGCCTGCCCGGTAGACGCGATTGTGGAAACCCATATCCTCGAATACCACGGCGAAAAACGCGGTGATTTGTATTACACCAAACCGATGCTGCTGGCCATTGGCGATAAATATGAAGACGAAATCGCCAAACGCAAAGCAGCCGATGCACCGTATCGTTAAGAGGTGGCTATGACTTTCCAACTGATTTTATTTTATGTGTTTGCAACGGTGATTCTGGCCGGTGCCTTGGGCACGGTGATGGCCAAAAACCCCGTCCATGCGGCTTTGTTTTTGGTGCTCACCTTTTGCGCCAGCGCCATGATGTGGCTGCTGATGCAGGCCGAATTCCTCGGCATCGTGCTGGTGGTGGTGTATGTGGGCGCGGTGATGGTGTTGTTCCTGTTTGTGGTGATGATGCTCGACATCGACGTAGAAGCCATGCGCGCCGGTTTTTGGCGCCATGCGCCGCTGGCCGGTTTGGTGGGCGTGGTTACCGGGGCGCTGGTGATTCTGATTCTGGTGAACCCGCAAACCAATCTGGCTTCGTTTGGCGCCATGAAAGACATCCCCGCCGATTACAGCAATGTGCGTGATTTGGGTATGCAGCTTTACACCACTTATTTGCTGCCGTTTGAGCTGGCGGCGGAATTGCTGGTGCTGGGCATGGTGGCGGCGATTGCGCTGGTGCACCGCAAAAACACCAACCCGCGTTATATCGACCCGGCCGAGCAAGTTAAAGTGCAGGCCAAAGACCGCTTCCGCATGGTGAAAATGCAGCCGGAAGTAGTGCAAAAAAACCATGAAGAAGCGGCGCAAGAGGAGGGCAAAGCATGATTACCCTGAGCCATTATCTGGTACTGGCGGCCTTATTGTTTGCCATTTCCGCCATGGGCATTTTCATGAACCGCAAAAACGTGATTGTGCTGTTGATGGCCATTGAGCTGATGCTGTTGGCGGTGAATTTCAATTTTATTGCCTTTTCACAGTATCTGGGCGACACCGCCGGACAGATTTTTGTGTTCTTTATCCTCACGGTGGCGGCGGCCGAATCGGCCATCGGCCTGGCGATTATGGTGCTGATTTTCCGTAACCGCAGCAGCATCAACGTGCAGGATTTGGACAGCCTCAAAGGCTAAACGAGCGAGTGAGACGAGATACGAATGGATAATATGAGCTTATATCTGACGATTGCCTTGGCCCCGCTCTTCGGTTCCATTATGGCCGGCCTGTTTGGCAAATGGATTGGCCGCGTGGGCGCGCATTGCGTCACCATCGCCGGTGTGGCGGTGTCGGCAGTGCTGTCGGCATGGGTGTTGTATGGCTTTGCCACCGGCCAAGCGCAGGTGTTCGACCAAAATGTGTATACCTGGCTGACCATGGGCGGGCTGGACTTTTCCGTGGGCTTTTTGGTAGACAGCCTCACTGCAGTGATGTTGGTGGTGGTCACCAGTGTGTCGCTGATGGTGCATATCTACACCATCGGCTATATGCAGGATGATCCGGGCTATCAGCGCTTTTTCAGCTATATTTCGCTGTTTACCTTCTCCATGCTGATGCTGGTGATGAGCAATAACTTTATCCAACTGTTTTTCGGTTGGGAAGCTGTGGGCTTGGTGTCGTACTTGCTGATCGGCTTCTGGTTTAAACGCCCCACTGCCACTTTTGCCAATTTAAAAGCATTTCTGGTCAACCGCGTGGGTGACTTCGGCTTCTTGCTCGGCATTGCTCTGATTCTGGGCTATTTTGGCGGCAGCCTGCATTACGGCGATGTATTCGGCAATGCACCGGCGCTGGCCAATGCCACCATCGAGCTGATTCCGGGGCAGCAGTGGTCTTTGCTCACCGTTACCTGCATCTTGTTGTTTGTGGGCGCAATGGGCAAATCCGCGCAGTTCCCCCTGCATGTGTGGCTGCCGGATTCTATGGAAGGCCCGACACCGATTTCGGCCTTGATTCACGCCGCAACCATGGTAACCGCCGGTATCTTTATGGTGTCGCGCATGTCGCCGTTGTATGAAATGTCGAGCACGGCGCTGAATGTGGTGATGATTTCCGGTGCGATTACGGCCTTGTTTATGGGCTTTTTGGGCATGATCCAAAACGACATCAAGCGCGTGGTGGCGTATTCCACTTTGTCGCAGCTGGGCTATATGACGGTGGCGCTGGGCGCATCGGCCTACGGCATTGCCGTATTCCACGTGATGACGCACGCCTTTTTCAAAGCCTTGCTGTTCTTGGCCGCAGGTAGCGTGATTATCGGCATGCATCATGATCAAGACATGCGCAATATGGGCAACCTGAAAAAATACATGCCCATCACTTGGATTACCATGCTAATCGGTTCCTTGTCGTTGATTGGCACGCCGTTTTTCTCCGGCTTTTACTCCAAAGACTCGATTATTGAAGCGGTGCACGCCTCTAATCTGCCCGCCAGCGGCTTTGCCTACTTTGCCTTGGTGGCCAGCGTGTTTGTTACCGCGTTTTACTCTTTCCGCCTGTACTTTATGGTGTTCCACGGCAAGGAAAAATGGCGTGAAGCCAAGCACGACCATCACGGCGATGATCATGACCATCATCACGGCTTAGGCCCGAACGACAATCCGCACGAAAGCCCGTGGGTGGTTACCCTGCCGCTGGTGCTGTTGGCCATTCCTTCGGTATTGGTGGGGCTGTGGGTGATTGAGCCGATGCTTTACGGTGATTTCTTTAAAGATGCCATTTTCGTGAACACCGAAGCCCATCCGGCCATGGCGGTGATGAAAGATGAATTCCACGGCGTGCTGGGCATGGTAACGCACAGTGTGCAAACACCGGTGTTGTGGTTGGCCATTGCCGGGGTATTTACCGCTTGGTTCTTCTACATGAAAGCACCGCACATTCCGGCCAAAATCGCTACCAGTGTTAAGCCGATTTATAAAGTGTTGGACAATAAATACTACCTCGACGACATTTACTACAACGTGTTTGCCAAAGGCAGCCGCGCCTTGGGTCAGTTTTTCTGGAAAGTGGGCGACACCTTCTTGATTGACAATGTGCTGGTGAACGGCTCGGCCAAAGCGGTGGGTGCGCTGGCCGGTGTGGTGCGGCGCATGCAAACCGGCTTTATCTATACCTATGCCGCCGTAATGGTGTTGGGTGTGCTGGTATTGCTGCTGTGGTGGTTCCGCTCCTTGTTTGGCATTTAAATACCGTTTTATTTGGTATCGTTGTGCGAATTCAATTTGGTATTTTTTAGGCTATAAATATGTACGATTACTTACTCAGTTTGGCCATTTGGCTGCCGATACTGGCCGGTATAGTGGTGTTGGCCACCGGCGCCGACAGCCGTGCCGGTATGGCACGCGTGTTGGCGCTGGTGGGCGCGCTTGCCAGCTTTCTGGTAACGCTGCCACTTTTTGCCCACTTTGACCGTTTGAACGGCGGCTTCCAGTTTACCGAGTTTCACAGCTGGATTCCGGCGCTCAACCTCAACTACGCCTTGGGTGTAGACGGTTTGTCGGTGCTGTTTATCATTCTGAACAGCTTCACCACGCTGATGGTGGTGCTGGCCGGCTGGCAAGTGATTCAGAAGCGCACGGCGCAGTATATGGCGGCATTTTTGATTATGTCCGGCCTGATTAACGGCGCTTTTGCCGCCATGGACGCCATTCTGTTCTATGTGTTCTTTGAGGGCATGCTGATTCCGATGTATCTGATTATCGGGGTGTGGGGCGGACCGCGCCGCGTGTATGCCTCGATCAAGTTTTTCCTCTACACGCTTTTGGGCTCCTTGCTGATGCTGGTGGGCTTGATTTACCTGTCGTACTTGGCCGAAGGCAGCTTTGCCATTGTTGATTTGCACAACATCAAGCAAATCGCCATGCCGGTGCAGATTTTGCTGTTTATCGCTTTCTTCCTCTCTTTTGCGGTGAAGGTACCGATGTGGCCGGTGCACACATGGCTGCCTGATGCCCACGTGGAAGCGCCCACCGGCGGCTCCATGGTGTTGGCGGCCATCACCCTGAAAATCGGCGCCTACGGCTTCTTGCGCTGTGTGTTGCCGATTTTGCCGGATGCGGCCAAATATTTTGCGCCGATGATGATTGTGCTCAGCCTGATTGCGGTGATTTACATCGGCATGGTGGCGCTGGTGCAAACCGACATGAAAAAACTGGTGGCTTATTCATCCATCAGCCACATGGGTTTTGTGACCTTGGGTATGTTTTTGTTTACCGGCGGCTACCTGAACGATTGGGCGCTCAAAGGGGCCATTATCCAGATGATTTCGCACGGCTTTGTGTCGGCCGCCATGTTTATGTGTATCGGCGTGCTGTATGACCGCATGCACACCCGCAATATTGCCGATTACGGCGGTGTGGCCAATAAAATGCCGGTGTTTGCCGCCTTTATGATGTTGTTTGGCATGGCCAATGCCGGCTTGCCGGGCACCTCGGGCTTTGTGGGCGAATTTATGGTGATTATGGGTGCGGTGAAAACCAATTTCTGGGTGGGCGCACTGGCGGCGATTACGCTGATTTACGGCGCTGCCTACACCTTGTGGATGTATAAGCGGGTGATTTTTGGCGCGGTGGCCAATGCGGAAGTGGAAAAACTGCAAGACGTGAACAAGCGTGAGTTTTTCATTCTGGCGGTGCTGGCGTTGGCGGTATTGGGCTTCGGCCTGTATCCCGAGCCCTTTATTGCGGTGGTGCATCAAGCCGCCAACGATTTGATTGTCCAAGCGGCACAAAGCAAACTGTAAGGAAGTGTGAATGAACTGGGCAGATTTGAATTTGATTCCCGCCGCACCGGAAATGGTGCTGGCAACGGCACTGTTTACGGTGTTGCTGGTGGACTTGTGGCTGAACGACCGCCAACGCTGGATTACCTACGCCTTAAGTATTTTAGCGGTGGCGCTCACTGCTGCCGTGCAGTGGGGCGTGTGGGTGAAAGAGCCGGTGGAAACCTTCAGCCATATGTTTGTGCTCGACGGCTTTGCGCAACTGGCCAAAATGGCCATGTACGCCGCCGTGATTGCGGTATTTGTGTATAGCAAAGCCTATGTGCAGGTGCGGCAGATTTACCAGGGCGAGTTTTATACCCTCAGCTTATTCGGCTTGTTGGGCATGTGTGTGATGGTGTCGGCCAACCATTTCCTCACCCTGTATGTGGGCTTGGAGATTTTGTCGCTGTCGCTGTATGCCCTGATTGCGCTGCGCCGTGAAGACGGCAATGCCGCCGAAGCCGCCTTGAAGTATTTTGTGCTCGGCGCCTTGGCTTCCGGCTTGCTGCTCTACGGCATTTCGCTGATTTACGGCGCCACCGGCTCCTTGCAACTGGGCGAAGTGCTGGCCGCTGCGCAACAAGGCGACAATCCGTGGCTGCTGAAGCTGGGCTTGGTGTTTGTGGTGGTGGCCATTGCCTTTAAACTGGGCGCGGTGCCGTTTCATATGTGGGTGCCGGATGTCTACCAAGGCGCTCCCACCGCTGTGGCGGCCTTGGTGGGTACCGCTCCCAAAATTGCGGCCACGGTGTTTGCCTTCCGCATTTTGGTTACCGGGCTTGGCACCAGCTATGGCGACTGGACGCAAATGTTTCAGCTGCTGGCGATTGCCTCGCTGCTGGTGGGTAATTTGGCGGCGATTATGCAAACCAACATCAAACGCATGTTGGCCTACTCCACCATTTCGCATATGGGCTTTATCCTGCTGGCGTTTATGGGTGGCACCGAAGGCTTTGCCGCAGCCATGTATTACGCCATTACCTATGCGCTGATGGGCGCACTGGCCTTCGGCATCTTGATGTTGCTTTCTGACGAACAGCATGAATGTGAAAACATTGCCGACTTGGCCGGTTTAAACCAGAAAAACGCTTGGTATGCCTTTTTAATGCTGCTGGCGATGTTCTCCATGGCCGGTATTCCGCCGCTGATGGGCTTTTATGCCAAATTTGCAGTGATTAAAGCGCTGCTCGGCCAAGGCCATGTATGGATATCGGTGTTTGCGGTGGTGATGTCGCTGATTGGTGCTTTCTACTACTTGCGCGTGGTGAAAACCATGTACTTTGACGAGCCGGGGCAAGCCGGTGCCACCGTGCAAAGCGGCTTTGACGCACGGCTATTGCTGTCGGCGAATGCCTTGCTGCTGCTGGTTTGGGGTGTGATGCCGCAAGCCGTAGTGGATTGGTGTATCCGCGCCTTGGAAACCACTTTATAAGCTTTCAGGCAGCCTAATAAAAAGCCACGGTGTGTAAACCGTGGCTTTTTTATGGGTATGGAAAGTCTTTTTTGACAAAACCCAGCGCGCATGGCACACCCTAAATTGATTTTAAATTTGCCAGCATTTAATGGATTCCGGCCTACGCCGGAAGAACAGATTTGAGCATTTTCATCAATGTGGAAGTATTTTGGAAAGGGCTTAGGCTGCCTGAAAGCGAAGCGAAAACATATTCAGGCAGCCTTTTAATTTTAGGTATAGGATGCGCCTTGGCGCATCGGTTTTCGCAATTTTGAGGCTTGATGCGCCAAGGCGCATCCTATGAATCGATTTCATTTGGATGAATTTGAAAATAGTTTATTTTTTAGGATTGGTATAAAGCCATTCAAAAGGCTGCCTGAAAGCGAAGCTTCTGCGAAGCTAAAGCATTTCCGGCAGCCTTTTCAATTTCAATGGCTTGGATATTAGCGGGTGCGGCTGGTCTCGTAGCCGGTTTTGATTTCGCCGTAGGCTTCGCTGTGGCTACCGCCGTGCTGGCTGGCACAGGCGCTTAAAAACAGGGTGGCCAGTACGGTGCCAAGGGTAAGCAGGGTTTTCATGGATTTGCTCCTTCTGAGGTTTGGTGGTTGCGCATCACGCGCACATAGTGTTCGGCGGAATAGGGCAGGAAGGCACGCTCTTGTTCGGTGAGCGGGCGGATTTGCTGCACCGGGCTGCCCACGTATAAATAGCCGCTGGCAAGGCGTTTTTTGGGCGGCACCAGGCTGCCTGCGCCAATAATCACGTCGTCTTCAATCACCACATCATCCAGTACCACGGTGTTGATGCCCACCAATACGCGGTTGCCGATGGTGCAGCCGTGCAGGGTAACGTGGTGGCCGATGGTGGTGTCGGTGCCGATGGTCAGCGGCGAGCCTTGCGGTTTGGCTTCGGTTTTGTGGCTTACATGCAGCATACAGTGGTCTTGCACATTGCTGTTGTTGCCGATGTGGATGTGGTTTACATCGCCGCGAATCACCGCAAACGGCCATACGGAGACATTCTCACCCAACACCACATCGCCGATGACCACGGCCATGGGGTCGATATAGCCGCCGGGGGCGATTTGCGGGGCGGTGTTGAGGTAGGGGCGGATGTTGTTCATGGGGTGCTTTCGGGATGGGTTGAAGGCTTTGGGCGTTTTGTAAAATTCAACGGTGTCGGAGCTCGGTTTGAAGCGCGGCTTCGGCTAATCTGTACACCAATGAAATAAAATTCAGCTATATCCATTTTAAGAAATATTTAATTATCAAGGTTTACCGAAGTTGAGCAACAAGCAAAGCGTTGCTTTGCACTGGGCACCCGCTTTCGCGGGTGCGACGTGGTAAACGTTTCGACTTGTTGTAAACCGTGTAATGCCCAAGCAGCAAGATAAAAAACAAGACTAGCTAAGGCTGTTAGGTGATTTTTTGATTTCACACAGCAAATCACGAAAGGCGTTGGGGTCTTTGATAAAGGTAATCTCACCCGCTTGCGGAAAATGGTAGTCGAGCAAGCGCGATACCCAAAAGCGGATGCAGCCGGCGCGTTGGGCAATGGGCAAATAGGTATGTTCATCGCTGCTTAATGGGCGCACGCTTTGGTAGCCGGCCAATAAGGCTGTCTGAAGCGCGGGGTTAAGCCGGTTGTTGCTTTGCCGCGCCCAGTCGTTGATGGCAATGGCTAGGTCGTAGACAAAGCTGCCGTTGCAGGCGTAGTAGAAGTCGATAAATCCGGCCACGGCATCATCGGCCAACAGCACATTGTCTTTAAATAAATCGGCATGGATGATGCCGCTGGGCAGGTGGCTGTCGGGCCGGGCGGCCAGAAAGGCGATTTCGCTGTGCAGCAAGGCGGTGTCGCTTGCGTCCAGCAGCGGCAGCAGGCGTTGGCTTTCGGCCTGCCACCAAGCGGCATGGCGTGGATTGGTCATGTGTTGCGGAAAGTCGGCACCGGCCAGATGCATTTTGGCCAGCATGGCGCCGGTGCTGAAGCATTGGGCGGCGGTGGGCAGGCTGGTGTCGCGCCCAGCCAAGCAGCTCACTAAGCACGCGGGTTTGCCTGCCAGTGTGCTGTTAAAACGGCCGTCGCGCCGGGCAATGGGCGCGGGGCAGGCCACGCCGCGCTGGCTGAGGTGTTGTTTCAATTCCAGAAAAAACGGCAGCTCGTGTGCCTGCAATACTTCAAACACGGTGAGCACATAGCGCCCTTGGGTGGTGGTGAGGAAGTAGTTGCTGTTGGTGATGCCTTGGGCAATGCCTTGTAAGGCAATGAATTTGCCGATGGCGTAGTCTTGCAGCAAAACGCGCATTTCATCATCGGAAACAGGGGTGTAAACAGACATGATGCCAGCCGGAGAAAAAGTGGCGTTTATGATACCAAACCCACGGCGGCGGCGCAGCAAAAAGCCGCCAGTATGGCGGCTTGGGGATGTGGTTTTCAGGCAGCCTCGTGGTATGTAACCCGCTAGGCTGCCTGAAAAAATTACCAAATATCCGATTTGATTTTGCGCTTCAGGCCGGGGTGTTCCGATAATTTAAACACCGGCTCTTTGCCCAATTTCAGCTTGGTTTGGTAGTCTTTAAGCAGCATAAACACCAGGGGCGACAGCAGCAAGATGGCCACCAGGTTAATCAGCGTCATAAAGCCCATGCTCATATCGGCCATGTCCCACACCAAGGGCACGCTGTTCACGGCACCGAAATACACCATGGCCAGCACCAACATGCGGAATACGGCCATCACCATCCAGTGGTTGTTGATGAATTGCACATTGCTCTCGGCATAGGCGTAATTGCCGATAACCGAAGAAAAGGCAAACATAAACAGCACCACGGCGAGGAAATCGGCACCCCAAGCACCCACATGGCTCACAATCGCCGCTTGGGTGAGCTGCACGCCGGTGAGGGCGCTGTCGGCATGGATGCCGGAGAGCAGCAGAATAAAGGCGGTGCACGAACACACGATAATGGTGTCCACAAACACGCCCAGCATTTGAATCATGCCTTGGCTTACCGGGTGTTTTACATCGGCGGCAGCGGCGGCATTGGGCGCCGAGCCCATGCCCGCTTCGTTGGAGTAGAGGCCGCGTTTGATGCCCAGCATCATCGCTTGTGAAATCATGGCACCCAGAAAACCACCGCCGGCGGCTTCAAATTGGAAAGCATTGCTGAAAATCAGCTCGAATACCTGCGGAATGGCACTTAAATTGGTGGCCATGATAAACAGCGCCATCAGCAGATACAGGGTGGCCATCACCGGCACCAAGGCCTCGGCCACACGCGACACACGTTTGATGCCGCCAAAAATAATCGGCGCGGTAAGAATCACCAGCACCACGCCCACCAATTCTTTGTTCCAGCCCCAAGCCGCTTCGGTGGCGGCCACAATCGAATTGGCCTGCACAGCATTGAACACCAGGCCGAAAGTGGCAATCAGGCTTAAGGCAAACAGCACACCCAGCCAATGCTGCTTTAAGCCGGTGGTGATGTAATACGCCGGGCCGCCGCGGAAGTGGCCGTTTTTGTGGTCGCGCACCTTAAACAATTGCGCCAGCGACGACTCGGCAAAGGCCGAGCTCATGCCAATCAGCGCGGTTACCCACATCCAAAACACCGCACCGGGGCCGCCCAAGGTAACGGCAATCGCCACCCCGGCGATATGGCCCACGCCCACGCGGCTGGCCAAGCCGGTAACAAAAGCCTGAAACGGCGTAATGCCGTGCGGATCGTCGCCCACGCGGCGGCCGGAGAGCATCTCTTTGATACTGCGCGGAAACAGGCGCACTTGCACAAACAGCGTGCTGACGGTGTAAAACAAGCCCACGCCCAATAACAGCCACACCAAGCCGTCCCATAAGGGGCCGTTGATGGTGTTGACCAGCTTATGTAATTGTTCGGTCATAATCGTCCTCGATTTCAGTGATGTTGTGGTGCTTTCAGGCAGCCTTGGCATGAATATTGTATAGGCTGCCTGAAAGGGCATTATTGTAACCGAGTGTTAATTTGGTTTGAAATTTTTTTACATCGGGCGTGCGGGGGTGAAATGGTTTTGGTAAGATGAATCGGATTTTAAATACCGAAGGCTGCCTGAAGCCATTAAATCATTGCCGGAATGACAATGCTTAAACTACTGACTTTTTCGGATTAATACCGCGCAACCACCAAAGCAGCTATGTAGGTCGGATTCTTGAATCCGACACTTGGCCGAACAGGCCAAAAAAGCATGTATAGTGAAATGCATAATAAAGTGCTACGGCGTTGCTGCGCCTTGCCGTACTACCTGTACTGCCTGCGGCTTTGCACCTTGTATCACTTTATTCTTCATTCCACTATATATCTTGTTCTGCGAACAAGCGTCGGATTCAAGAATCCGACTTACGGCTACGTTGACTATGGCGCACCCTACAAGGCTGCCTGAAAGCAATGATTTGAAATCATACCAATTCTAAAAAATAATCTTATACCAATTCGAAAAATAATATACAAACAGGCCGCCCGTAGGTCGGATTCTTGAATCCGACACTGGCTCGCAGAACAAGGCACTTACATTACTTTGGCCGATGGCCAAATGTCGGATTCAAGAATCCGACCTACGCAGATGATGCTGTCGAACTGCTTTTGTTTTGCAAGGTTATTTTTCAGAATTGAAATCAATACAAAACGCCTGCACGGGCAAGCCGGTGCAGGCGTTTTTTAAAATGGTGCGGCGTTACAGTGTTTTCAGCAAAATCCGCAACATCCGGCGCAGCGGTTCGGCCGCGCCCCACAGCAGTTGGTCGCCCACGGTAAAGGCGCTGATGTAGTCGCCGCCCATGCCCAGCTTGCGGATGCGGCCCACCGGTACGGTGAGGGTGCCGGTAACGGCGGCGGGGGTGAGCTCGGCCATGGTAATGGCTTTTTCATTCGGTACTACGCGCACCCAATCGTTGGCATCGGCCAGCAGCTGCTCGATTTCGGCCAGCGGCAGGTCTTGCTTCAGCTTGATGGTGAGCGCCTGGCTGTGGCAGCGCATGGCGCCGATGCGCACGCACAAGCCGTCTACCACCAAAGGCTTATCGCTGCGGCCAAGGATTTTATTGGTTTCCACGCCGCCTTTCCATTCTTCTTTGGATTGGCCATTGCCCAAATCGGCATCAATCCACGGAATTAGGCTGCCTGCCAAGGGCGCGCCGAATTGGGCTTTGGGGTAGGCATCGCTGCGCAGGAAGTCGGACACTTTGCGGTCGATATCCAGAATGGCGCTGGCGGGGTTGGCCAATTCGGCGGCCACTTGCTGCTCAATCGCGCCCATGCCGCTGATGAGCTCGCGCATGTTTTGCGCCCCGGCGCCGGAAGCGGCTTGGTAGGTCATGCTGGTGGTCCATTCCACCAAATCATTTTGAAACAGGCCGCCCAGCGCCATCAACATTAAAGACACGGTGCAGTTGCCGCCCACAAAATCTTTGCCGCCATCGGCCAGTGCCGCATCAATCACATTGCGGTTTACCGGGTCGAGCACAATCACCGCTTTATCGTTCATGCGCAGGGTGGAGGCGGCATCAATCCAATAGCCTTGCCAGCCGCCATCGCGCAGGGGCTGGTACACGGCTTGGGTGTAATCGCCGCCTTGGCAGGTAATGATAATGTCCATTTGCGCCAGTGCATCCAGATTGTGGGCATCCAACAGGGTGCTTGCCGTTTGGCCAAAATCGGGCGCGGGTTTGCCGGGGCTGGAAGTGGTGAAAAAATGGGCTGCTTCAATGTGTTGGAAATCATTTTCTTCCTGCATACGCTGCATCAACACCGAACCCACCATGCCGCGCCAGCCTACAAAACCTACTTTCACGTGCCTGCTCCTTGCCGTTTAAAATAAATACATTAATTAGCCTGTCTTTTTAAACCTTGCGCCGCCGCTTGTAAAGCGCTGTATTGCAAAATTGCGGCAGCGCAACACAATTACCACAGACGTAGATGGGTTTCTCTGCTTGGAGGCCAAGACGATATCCTGGCTATGGTTGATACAGAAAGCCTTTTGTTCATATGAAAATAGATAATGCCTATTTGATTTCGCTGTGCAAAACAATAAGAATAAAGATTTTGCTTATAAAAATCCTAATGTTATTTTAAATCATTACATTTAGATATAAAACTTTACAATAGCAGTGAAACACTGTAATACTAGAGCCATATAAAACGACAACTTAAAAAGGAGTAGATAAGGATGAGTGAACAAAACCACCATCAATTTGAACGCATTTTGGGCAAAAAAGAGGTGTTCGCACTGGCTTTTGGCGCCATGATTGGCTGGGGCTGGATTGTGCTTACCGGCACTTGGGTGCAAACCGCCGGCAGCATCGGCGCGATTTTGTCGCTGGGCATCGGTGCCATCATCATTATGTTTATCGGCTTGGCTTATGCCGAATTGTGCGCGGCGATGCCGCACGAGGGCGGCGAGCATATTTTCAGCTACCGCGCCATGGGGCATTCGGCCTCGTTTTTGTGTACTTGGGCAATTATTTTGGGCTATGTGTCGGTGGTGGCGTTTGAGGCGGTGGCCTTGCCCACGGTGGTAGACCATGTGGTGCCCAATTACCAGAAAATACTGCTGTGGAATGTGGCCGGTTGGGATGTATACCTCACCTGGGCGCTGGTGGGCATGGTGGGCACGGTGGCGGTAACGTGGATTAACTTGGTGGGCGTGCAAACCGCATCTAAAGTGCAAACCGTGGTGACGGCATTGATTGTGCTGGTGGGCGTGGCCTTTGTGTTGGCGGCGCCGTTTGGCGGCAGCTTTGCCAATTTAAGCCCCATGTTCAACGAAACTCCGGTGGAAGGCAGCCCGTTTCCGGCGCTGATTGCCGGTATGTTGCCGGTGCTGATGATGGTGCCGTTTATGTTTGTGGGCTTTGACGTGATTCCGCAAGCGGCCTCGGAAATCAATATGCCGGCCAAATCCATCGGCAAGATGTTGCTGATTTCGGTGTTTGCCGCCACTATTTTCTATTGCGCCATCGTGTTGGGCGTGGGCTTGGCGCTGGATGAATCGCAAATGAGCCCGGATGTGCTGTCTACCCCGCAGGCAATGCAGATTGTGTACAACAGCCCCTTGGCCGCCAAAATCATGGTATTGGCCGGTTTGGCCGGGATTATCACCAGTTGGAATGCCTTCTTTATCGGCGGCAGCCGCGCTATTTACGCCATGGCACACGCCAAAATGCTGCCGGCGTTTCTGGCTAAGCTGCACCCGAAATACAAAACCCCCACCAATGCCATTTTGCTGATTGCCATTCCCACCTTCTTTGCGCCGCTCTTGGGCCGCAAAGCCTTGCTGTGGTTTGTGAATGCAGGCAGCTTGGCGATTGTGATTGCCTATTTTATGGTGTGTATTTCGTTTTTGGTGCTGCGCCGCCGCGAGCCGAATATGCCACGCCCCTTCCGCGTGAAAAACGGCACTTTGGTGGGCTTTATCGCCTGTTTGCTCAGCTTAGGCCTGATTTATATGTACCTGCCGTTTAGCCCTTCGGCGCTGAGCACCGAAGAGTGGGTGATTTTCTGGGCCTGGATGTTGCTGGGCTTGGTGATGTATTTGGTGGCACGCAAGCAATTCGGTTTGAAAGAATCCGACCGCATTATGCGTGCACAATGGGAAGAAGACGAAGCCAAAAACCGCGATTATCTGCGTACCCATCCGAATGAATAAGGATTGATGGCGTTTTACCTTTCATCTAAGGCTGCCTGAAAGATTGAGTTTCACTTTCAGGCAGCCTTTTTTGGTAGCGGCGGGCGCGGTTAGATTGTTTGCATAAATGGGTATAGAATAGCCGGTTTGTGTTTCAGGCAGCCTGTTTCCATGAATTTGCTCCGCACGCTGGCCAAAGTCAGCAGCATGACCATGTTGTCGCGCATCCTCGGCTTTGTGCGCGACACCATTATTGCGCGCACTTTTGGCGCAGGCATGGCCACCGATGCCTTTTTTGTGGCTTTTAAACTGCCCAATCTGCTGCGGCGCATTTTTGCCGAAGGCGCGTTTGCGCAGGCGTTTGTGCCGATTCTGGCCGAATACCGCCAAACCCGTTCGGTAGAAGCCACGCAGGAATTTATCCGCCATATTGCCGGGATGCTCACGCTGGTGCTCACGCTGGTTACCGCCATCGGTATGCTGGCCGCACCGTGGGTGATTTACGTTTCCGCACCCGGTTTTGCCGCCGATGCGGCCAAATTTGATTTGTCGGTGGCGCTGTTGCGCATCACCTTTCCCTATATTCTGCTGATTTCGCTCTCTTCTTTGGTGGGCAGTATTCTGAACACCTATCACCAGTTTTCCGTACCGGCGTTTACGCCCACATTTTTGAATCTGTCGTTTATCGTGTTTGCGCTGTGGCTGGCGCCGTATTTCGACCCGCCGGTGTTGGCGCTGGCGTGGGCGGTGTTTGTGGGTGGGCTGTTACAGCTTGGCTTTCAGCTGCCGTATTTGTTTAAACTCGGCTTTTTGAAAATGCCGCAGCTGGATTTCAAACATGCGGCGGTAAACCGCGTATTGCGGCAAATGGGGCCGGCGATTTTGGGCGTGAGCGTGGCGCAGATTTCGTTGGTAATCAACACCATTTTTGCCTCATTTCTGCCGTCCGGCTCGGTGTCGTGGATGTATTATGCCGACCGGCTGATGGAATTGCCCACCGGGGTGTTGGGGGTGGCGCTGGGCACCATTTTGCTGCCGTCGCTATCGAAACACTCGGCCACACAAGACACGCAGGCGTTTTCGGCGCTGCTGGATTGGGGCATCCGTTTGTGCCTGCTGCTGGCCTTGCCGGCCGCAGTGGGGCTGGCGGTGTTGTCGTTCCCGCTGGTGGCCACGCTGTTTATGTACCGCGAATTTACCCTCCATGATGCGCAGATGACCCAAGGCGCTTTGATTGCCTATGCTTTTGGCTTGGTGGGGCTGATTTTGATTAAGGTGTTGGCACCGGGCTTTTACGCGCGCCAAAACATCAAAACCCCGGTGAAAGTGGCGGTGTTCACCCTATTGATGACGCAGCTGATGAATCTGGCCTTTGTGTGGCGCTTGCAGCATGTGGGGCTGGCCTTGGCCATCGGCTTGGGTGCGTGTTTGAATGCGGCGCTGCTGTATGTGCTGCTGCGCCGCCAAGGCTTATACCGCCCGCAGCCGGGCTGGCCATTGTTTCTGGCTAAATTGCTGCTGGCGCTGCTGGTGATGGGCGGCGGCTTGTGGCTGATGCAAAACCAAACCTGGCTGCCGCTTAATTGGCATGCCCACGGCTGGGTAAAAGTGGCACAGCTCAGCGCCTTGGTGGCCGGTGGTATGGCGCTGTATTTCGGCGCACTGCTGGCGCTGGGTTTCCGCCCGCGCCATTTCCGGCGGCATGAGGTTTAAGAGCCATTCTAAAAATTAAACGATATTGATACACAGCTTTTATTATTAAGTTTCGTGCATAAAAGCATCGGACAACCTTTGGTTTTCTTGCCCTCTCCCCAACCCTCCCCCACGGGGGAGGGAGTACATTGTTGATAATTTAAACTGTTTGTTATTTCAGCCATTTGCTCCCTCCCCCGTGGGGGAGGGTTGGGGAGAGGGTGATAAGCCGTAAGGCTTATGTAATACCAATTCTAAAAAATAACCTAATTGCGTTGGCTCGCCTTGCCGTACTAGGTGTACTGTCTGCGGCTCGCCGCCTTGTTATCTTATTTTTTAGAATTGGTATAAGGTTGTTGGGTTGAAGGGTGGAATTGAATAAGCTAAGGCTGCCTGAAAGCACTTAACTTTCAGGCAGCCTTGGTGTTTCAACACACAGCGAAATCAATGGGTGTTTAACGGCTTTGCTCGGCCAGTTCCGGTGCGGACGGGTGTTGTTGTATGGTGGTGAGCTTGGCGGTTAAGAAGCGCAGCAGCACGCCGTAAGCGGGCAGGAAAAACAGCGCACAAATTAGGATTTTAAAGCCGTAGTCCACCAGCGCGATTTCCGGCCAATGTGCGGCCATAAAAGGGTCGGAGCTGAGGTAAAACGCCACCGAGAAAAACACCAATGTATCCAGTGCATTGCCCACCACGGTGGAGGTGCTGGGTGCCACCCACCATGCTTTCAGGCGGCGCAGGCGGTTGAACACATAAATATCCAGCAATTGCCCCACCACATAGGCGGCAAAGCTGGCCAGTGCAATGCGCGCCACAAAGCCGTTAAAGCTGCCCATGCTGCTCCAGCCTGTCCATGCGCCGTTGTGAAACAGCACCGATACGCCGTAAGACAAGGCCAATGCGGGCATCATCACCCAGAAAATAATCCGCCGCGCCAGCGTGGAGCCGAAAATGCGCACGGTCAGATCGGTGGTGAGGAAAATAAACGGAAAGGTAAACGCGCCCCAAGTGGTGTGAAAACCAAACAGCTCAAACGGAAATTGCACCAGATAATTGCTGGCGGCAATCACCAGAATATGGAAAAACGCCAGCCAAAACAGCGCTTTTTTTTGTTGTGCTAGGGTAAAGGTATACATAATCAAGCTAACTTTCATACGGGCTTGAGCCGCCTGAAGTTTTTTACTTTCAGGCAGCCTTTTATTTATGGGAAGAAGGGAAATCAGCGCAGCTGGAAGTTCAGCAAACGCTCGGCGGCCATATCGGCAAAACGGCTGCCCGGGCGGCCATAATTGGCGTAAGGATGAATGGCAATGCCGCCGCGCGGGGTGAATTCGCCGTACACTTCAATGTATTTCGGCTGCATCAGCGCCAGCAGGTCTTTCATAATGATATTAACGCAATCTTCATGAAAGTCGCCGTGGTTGCGAAAGCTGAATAAATACAGCTTGAGCGATTTGCTTTCCACCATTTTTACCTCGGGAATATAGGCAATGTGGATGGTGGCGAAGTCGGGCTGGCCGGTCATCGGGCACAGGCTGGTGAATTCGGGGCAAATAAATTTGACCAGATAATCGTTGTCGGGGTGCTTGTTGTCGAAGGCTTCCAGCACATCCGGCGCATATTGGTCGGGGTATTGCGTGTGCTGATTGCCCAACAGGCTAAGGCCGTTTAATTCGTCGGCTTGGCGCATGGGAAGATTCCTTAGTTTTTTATTGTGGGAGGTTTGCGAACCACAGAGGAGCGCGATTGTAAAGCAAGGCGCATCAAAATCAAACCATTATTTATACCAATCCTAAAAAAATAACCTAACTGCGTTGGCTCGCCTTGCCGTACTAGATGTACTGTCTGCGGCTCGCCGCCTTGTTATCTTATTTTTTATGATTGGTATGATTGCGTGCTGTAGGCTGCCTGAAACCCATCAATTGCTGCAACACAACATTCCACCTTTTTTCAGCCATATTTTGCTGTATTGGCTGTTTTGCGAGGAAATCGCCCCTTCAAAAGGCTGCCTAAAGCCATAATAGCGCCATTAAATGGCACGATAGCAGCCCGCGCCTTGATTTTTCGGGGCAAAGCGGCTAGGCTGCCGTATTACATTAAACCCAATAAAACGCCCACAGGAACCCCTTATGAGCCCCGCCTTAACCCGCCAAACCGACGATACCAAAATTAGGGAAATCAAAGAATTACTGCCGCCGATTGCGCATTTATACGAGCTGCCCATCAGTGATGAAGTGGCCGAGCTGGTGTTTGATACCCGTCAGGAAATCGCCGATTTGGTGCATGGTCGCGATGAGCGCCTGCTGGTGATTATCGGCCCGTGCTCTATTCACGACCCGCAAGCCGCCATCGAATACGCCCGGAACCTGCTGCCCTTGCGCCAAAAATACGCCAAAGAATTGCTGATTGTGATGCGCGTGTATTTTGAAAAACCGCGCACCACCGTGGGCTGGAAAGGCCTGATTAACGATCCGCATCTGGATGGTACTTTCGACATCAACTACGGCCTGCGCCAAGCACGCCGCCTGCTGCTGGAATTAAACAGCCTAGGCATGCCCGCGTCTACCGAATTTCTGGACATGATTACACCGCAGTATTTTGCCGATTTGATTTCATGGGGCGCTATCGGCGCGCGCACCACCGAAAGCCAAGTACACCGCGAGCTGGCTTCTGGCCTTTCATGCCCGGTGGGCTTTAAAAACGGCACCGACGGCAATCTGAAAATCGCCATCGACGCCATTGGCGCGGCCAGCCATCCGCACCACTTCTTATCGGTAACCAAGGCCGGCCACTCCGCCATCGTCCACACCGCCGGCAACCCCGATTGCCATGTGATTTTGCGCGGCGGCAAAGAGCCCAATTACAGCAGCGAACACGTGAAAGCCGCCGCCGAACAGCTGGCCGGTGCCAAGGTAACTCCGCGCCTGATGGTGGACTTCAGCCATGCCAACAGTCGCAAAGACTACCGCCGCCAAATGGAAGTGGCCGCCGATGTGGCCGCGCAGCTGCAAAACGGCGAGGGCAATATTATGGGTGTGATGGTGGAAAGCCATTTGGTTGAAGGCCGCCAAGACAAGCCGGAAACCTACGGCCAAAGCATCACCGATGCCTGCATCGGCTGGGGCGATACCGAAGCTTTATTGGCACAGCTGGCCGCTGCCAATAAAGTGCGTATGGGTGCTAAATAAACCTTATATGCTTTGATTATGTTTCACCCGCCGTTAAAACAAAAATACCGCCATCTGCGAAACCGGATGGCGGTGTTTTTGTTTTCAGGCAGCCTGCATACCAATCCTAAAAAATAAGATAACAAGGCGGTGAGCCGCAGACAGTACAAGTAGTACGGCAAGGCGAGCCAACGCAGTTAGGTCATTTTTTAGGATTGGTATAACAAATCAATACGTGCCTTTAACCAAAATATCTTTGGTTACATCCTGAATATTGCGGTGGCCGGTAAAGGCCATGGAAATATCCATTTCTTTATAGAGGATTTCCAGCGCGCGGGTAACGCCTTCTTCGCCGTAAGCGCCCAAGCCATACAGGAAGGCGCGGCCGATTAAGGTGCCGCGGGCGCCCAAAGCCCAGGCTTTGAGTATGTCTTGACCGCTGCGGATGCCGCTGTCGAGCCACACTTCAATGTCGCTGCCCACGGCCGACACCACATCGGGTAGGGCTTTGATGCTGGATACGGCACCATCGAGCTGGCGGCCGCCGTGGTTGGACACTACCAAGGCATCGGCACCGCTTTTCACCGCCATTTCCGCGTCTTCCGGCTCCATAATGCCTTTGATAATCAGCTTGCCGCCCCACAAGTCTTTAATGCGAGCCACATCGTCCCAGCTTAGGCGCGGGTCGAATTGCTCGGATGTCCACGACGACAGTGACGACAAATCGCCCACGTTTTTGGCATGGCCGACAATATTGCGGAAAGTGCGCCGCTCGGTGTTGAGCATTTTCATGCACCACTCAGGCTTGGTGGCCAAGTTGAGCAAGTTCATCAGCGTGGGCTTGGGCGGTGCAGACAGGCCGTTTTTAATGTCTTTATGGCGTTGCCCCAGCACTTGCAAGTCGGCGGTGAGCATCAGTGCCGAGCATTTGGCTTCTTTGGCGCGGCGGATTAAGTCTTCCATAAATTCGCGGTCGCGCATCACATACAGCTGAAACCAAAATGGGGCGCTGGTGTTTTCGGCCACGTCTTCAATCGAGCAGATGGACATGGTCGACAAGGTAAACGGCACGCCGAATTTTTCGGCGGCGCGGGCGGCCAAAATTTCGCCGTCGGCATGTTGCATACCGGTAAAGCCGGTGGGGGCGATGGCCACCGGCATTTTGACTTCTTGGCCGATCATTTTGGTGGCCAGGCTGCGGTTTTCCATGTCCACCAGCACTTTTTGGCGCAGCTTGATGTGTTGGAAGTCGCTGCTGTTTTCGCGATAGGTGGTTTCGGTCCATGAGCCGGAGTCGGCATAGTCGTAAAACATTTTCGGCACTTTGCGCTGCGCCACGCGGCGCAGGTCTTCGATGCAGGTCATTTTGCTAAGATCACGTTTCATGAGAGTCCACCTTTGCTGGGTTTGGGCATGCCATTTAGAGCCAATGGCTTAAACCGCGATTCTTGCGCATTTGGCGCAAAAAAACAATGCCTATTTTCGGATATGGTGATTTTTTGTTCGATATTAATCATGCCGATGCCATTGGGTGTGGGATAGATAAGGTAAAGGCTGCCTGAAAGCCATTTGCACTGCTTTCAGGCAGCCTTTTATCGACCCAATCCCCAGATTTAGCCGCGCATGATTTCCTGAATACCGGCCAAGGCGTTCGGGTCGTCTAGGGTCGACAAGTCACCCGGGTCGCGCCCTTCGGCCACGGCCTGAATCGAGCGGCGCAGCAGTTTGCCGGAGCGGGTTTTGGGCAGGGTGAGGGTGAAATACACTTCGGCCGGGCGTGCCACCGCGCCCAGTTGTTTCACCACTTCGGCAAACACTTCTTTTTCCAGTGCGGCGCGTTTGTCGGCCGAGTCCATGGCGCTGTTGTCTTTTAAGGTGCAAAAGGCAATCGGCACTTGGCCTTTGAGTTCATCGGCTTTGCCCACCACCGCCACTTCGGCCACCAGCGGATGGCCGCAAATGGCTTCTTCGATTTCGCGGGTGCCCAAGCGGTGGCCGGCCACGTTAATCACGTCGTCGGTGCGCCCCAGGATAAAGTAGTAGCCGTCTTCGTCTTGCACCGCCCAGTCGGAGGTGGAGTAGTAGCTGCCGTCAAATTCGGAAAAATAGCTGCTGATAAAGCGCTTATCATCCCCCCACACAGTGGCCAAACAGCCCGGCGGCAAGGGCGGCTGTACGGTGAGCAGGCCTTTTTCATTCGGTTGGCACGGCTCGCCGGTGGCTTCATTGCGGATGGTGACATCGTAGCCGTATACCGGCATACCCGGGGAGCCGTAGCGCAGCGGTTTTAAATCCACGCCGGGCAGGTAAGACAGCAGCGGCCAGCCGGTTTCGGTTTGCCAGTAGTTGTCGACAATGGCGGCATCGAGGTTGTCGGCCAGCCAAGAGGCGGTGGGCTCATCTAAGGGTTCACCGGCCAAGAAGAAGTATTGCAGGCTGGAGAGGTCGTATTTGTCCATCCATGCCGGGTCTTGTTTTTTAAGGATGCGTGCGCCGGTGGGCGAAGAAAACAGTGCGGTTACGCGGTATTCGGCAATGGTGCGCCACCAGATGCCCGGGTCAGGATTGGTGGGCAGGCCTTCGTATACAATGGTGGTCATGCCGTGCAGTAAGGGCGCATACACGATATAAGAGTGCCCTACCACCCAGCCGATGTCGGAAGTAGACCAAAACACTTCGCCGGGGCGACAGTCGTAGATGTGGTTCATGGAAGCCGCCAGCGCCACTGCATAGCCGCCAATATCGCGCTGCACGCCTTTGGGCTTGCCGGTGGTGCCGGAGGTATAAAGGATATAAGAAGGATCGGTGGATTTCATCCACGCGCAAGGCACGCTGGCTTGGCGATCCACGCTGTTGTGGCGCATGGTGGCGTAGTCCGCATCCCAAGCTTGTTGCGGCATGGCGGCATCCAAGCCACGGTTTACCACCAATACATGCTCGGGTTTGAATTCGGCCTGCTCCACGGCGCTGTCGACCAAATGCTTGTAAGGCACCACTTTGCCGCCGCGCATGCCCGCATCGGCGGTAATCAGCACTTTGGGCTGGGCGTCGTCGATGCGCATGGCTAGGTTATGGGCGGCAAAACCGCCGAACACCACCGAATGAATCGCGCCCAAGCGCGCACAAGCCAGCATGGCAAACAGCGCTTCGGCAATCATCGGCATGTAAATCACCACCCGGTCGCCACGATCCACACCCAAGCGCTGCAACACATCGGCAAAGTAATTTACCTCTTGGTGAAACTCGCGATAGCTGATGTGACGCTTCACACAGCCGTCTTCTACAATAATACGCGCACCCAAATCATCAAAGGCTGCCTGAACCGCCGGTTTCTCCGCCAACAAGGCGCGGTTGATTTCGGTGGAAAGCCACACAATCGCATTTTGTTCGGCACGTTCGGCCAAATGGCGGTCGATGCAGTTGTGGCTCAGATTCAGCTCGCCATCCACAAACCAGCGCGCAAACGGCGGATTGTTGAAGTCCAGCACTTGCTCCGGCGCTTTGTGCCAGTCAATCAGCTGCGCTTGCTCGCCCCAGAAGGCGGCTTTGTCTTCAATCGAACGTTGGTGGAATTCGGCGTAGTTCATGATGCTCCTTTGTGTTGATTATTCTTATGGGTGGGTCAAGCAAAACCGCAGGTGGTGCACATTACAACAGCACCTCGCCTCCAAATATAGGGGCACGAAGGTGCTGTGTGTGTTTGCCGCTGTGGCTTATTATGGTATTAAGTTTCTGCTCTAGTAACGAAATTTAGCGGATTTCAGGCATGAGTGCAATGTATTCATGCGATTAAATTCTTGTTGCGGTGGCATGGCTTTATAAGGGAGTTCAACCTGATTTTTGGTATTGCCACGGTGGGGAGCGCATGGCGAACCCCACGGCGGAATGTATTGAAATAGCAAAGGCAAAGTATATTTAAAGTGAGAACCAAAAAGCTTTCAGGCAGCCTATATAGGCTGCCTGAAAGCTTTTTGTACTGTTGTTCGGCTTTGTTTTACCGTATCCCGGATATTTCTTTGATTTCGTCTCTAATAAAATTCTTTTAATTTTTAGCGAGTTGTCGAATTACTGCGTAGATATTTGCGAATGGTTGTTGACGGTTGGTTTTGGTTTGCGTATAGTTCGCTTTCTTCGCTGCTGCAGCGAAGGCGAGACGGAAGAGATGATTATACCACAAAGTGGTTTCGTCACTTCGGTTTTGGGAAAGCTCTTTAACAAACAGATTACCGATAAGTGTGAGTGCGACAAGCCTCACACTGTTTAAGAAGTAAAGACAAGACATGAATGTTTGCCGGTGGGTTTCTGCCGGTTTTCATCATTCTCTGTTTTTT
>RRZU012180223.1_pt1 | contig 28654 bp, 24 predicted proteins | sample 2165561 | NCBI WGS metagenome assembly RRZU01 (sample SAMN10456909, study PRJNA506462) | wastewater metagenome | isolation source: wastewater sludge | place: USA: Moscow, Idaho | reverse complement strand
GGATGTTTTCTGCTTCGGTCTTTGTTTTATCATACGATGGTATGGCACTAAAGTCTGACCCAAAACCCACCACCGCCGTCTTAAACATACGTCCTGCAGGATTTTTGCTAGGGTCTAACAAGGCTTGCGAGTATTTATAAATACAATCCCAAGAGTCATCGCCATTTCCGCTAAAGTTAGATAATAGTGAACCATCACAAGAAAAACTACTCCCTTTATCTTCTAAGCTAGCACGCATCACAGCAGTAGAGCTATAGTAGCTAGTTGAGTTAGGGTTACCATCGGTCAAAAAATAAATACCTTGCCCACTGCACTGGGCATTGTCTTCTAACAATGAGGCAGGCTTGAGATAATTAGCGCCACTTTTGCTGTCTGCTGAAGAATACGGCATACCAGACTTGTCGGGATAATTGCTATTGTATGTGGTGGATCCCATCATGTACGCCCCTACCTCCGCGTAGGCATGCGCGGTCGGCGTGCCATAGTAGCCCGCAATATCAGCGATATTTTGCAGTAGCCACTCACGTTGGGTTTTGGTGACACCACCCTTGATAACGCTTTGATTCAGCGCCCGTGCGGGTACACTAATATAGCCCTCTCTACCTGTAGCAGAAAAAAAGGATAGCCCTACCACTTTATCATCTGATAGTTTGGTAATATTTTTTTTTTTTTTTCCTTGCAATAAGTCAAACAAACCGTCTTTGACGCGGGTAAGACGGTCAAAATTTTGTAGGGTTTTATTTACTTTACAGCCCTTTCTAATATAGTTTGGTGTAGTGCCACTGTTTTGGTTAAACCCTGTGACGTTACTATATCCTCCCATTTCGCACGCCCAAACACCGCCACCGTTCCCATCCCTGTCCATACTGCCTGATTTATCAATCATCAGCATTAACGTGGTTTTGCCTGGGGTAGCTGCCTGATAAATTTCCAAATCGCCAATTTGTTTATTTTTGACATCTGCCTGAGATATAGGTGTCATGATACTGGCAGCCATTGCCACAATGAGGTACTTGACAGGGGTTTTCATACGAGGCGTTGGCTGGTTATTTATCATTTTTTTGCGCTTATTAAAAGTTTTCATGGTTTATTTGCCTTATATCTGATTAGCTACGTAGCGTGTTAACTGCCAGACGTCAAGTTACATTGGTCAGACAATGACCCTGTACCAAAAGGAATACATTGCGTGGCGCTTGATAAGTTTTGTACGTCCGCTTTTTGATATAGCATCTTGCTTGGGGTATTTGCCTGTTTCATACAGCCAACCACAGAGTACTTGCCGCTTGCTACGTTGGCAGGGATACTGGTTTGTTCAAAGCATTTATCTGAGTCAAATTCACGTTTGGCATACGAAGGCAATGCGGAGGTTGCCCGTATATCAAACTCAAACTTTTTGGCGCTACGGTTTTCTACTTCTTTACCAATTACCATATGACCAAACGCCTCTACATTGGTGCTAGGGGGTGTTACTGCCACGCTCATTTGTGTCATTGAGGTTTGGCGGGCGCTGCTGTAGCTATCTGCTTTGGTGTAATCACAATAGCCATTTTCGCGGCTACTCCAGTGGGTGCCGTTTGGTTTTCTGATACTGGCGTTATTTGCCAAGTAATTTTTTTCTCGCGGATTATAGCAGTAGATAAACTCATGATTTTGGTTATCAGGGCTTAATAAAAAATGTCCAATGGCGCCAGCGGCACTGGTAATATCTTTGTATTCTTGAGAAGTTGGGGCACCATTGACCATGGCTTCTAGTTTTTGGTTGCCGCTATCTGCCGATTGCAATAACAAGGTATTAATTTGGTCTGCGGTAGCGGTTTTTAGGTCGGTACTACTTTGGCGCACTGCCATGACACCGCCCAGCATGATCAAGACCAAAAACAATAATACCACAATCAGTGCGGCACCTGATTGGTAATGGCTTGAGTAAGATTGCTGATTCACCCTTGTATGAAGCGTATTAAAAGAATGAGGAGATACTGGTTTATTATTCATGGTTTCACTCATTACTTGATAGCGGTATTCACATTGACCACGCGAGCATTGCGTAATAATGTGGTGGATTCGTAGGTCGTGCGTACTTGGTTTGGCTCACCCGATTTTAGGGTGTGATTTTGCCCTAATAATGAAAAAGTCTTTTTGGTGCTACTGCCCACAACAGGCGTACTACCCCTAACAATTAAACCAATCTTGACAGCGGTAATCGCGGGTTTTGGTGCGGGGGTTGTTGTATTGTTGAGATAGTCAGCAGATGTCAAATAACGCATCACGCCTGCCGAACCTACTGCATTAGTCTGTGTACCTAGTAATACCTTAAACTGGTCGATGCCCATAATAAACTCTTGACCATTATTACCAAAAGTTTTTGGGTCTGAGGCGGCATAGCTTGTTATCACGCCGCTGTTATTGAGGCGACCTGCATCACATGCCAATACCAAGCCATTTTTATTATCAGGTAGGCTCTCACGAATAAAATAGCGCTCAATCACAGTTTCGCCATTATGAACATCTGTACTCTCACAGTCACTTAGGTCATTACCTGTGATATTGGTATATTGAATGGTCAGCTGGTCGCTATTGACGCTTGCAATACTAGAGGTGCTGTTAAAGTCGCTATCGCCTGCTGTATGTGTTAAAAACTTTGGGTATTCAGTATTTTCTTCAGGCAGCCCCATATTGGTAAGTGACAGCACAATGCCGCCCTTGGGTGTATCATTGGTGATTTCATCCACAGGATTACCTAGGTTGGCAAGCCGTAGATGGCTTTCAAGCTGTTGTATGCCAAACAGGCTAGCGTCTTGTAGCTCACTGCCACTTTTTTGGGTAGCGGATGTTTTGGCATTGGTCAAGTATACCTGCATGACCGCCGCGGATATGAGTAGCCCTAGTACCAGCGATATCATGAGTTCTATTAAGGTAAAGCCTTTGGCATAACGATGAGAATGTGTCATTAATACGCCTCCATGATAAAGCACTGAACACCATTGCTATAGATACCGTCTTCATCCGCACAGGGTTTATCTTTGGTAGTATCTGTAGCTACCGCGGTATCTAAAAAAATAGGGTCGGTATCGCCCCAACTGGCAATCAGGCACTGGCGGTCTTGTCCAGCGCTGGTTGTGGTCGTGGTCGTATTGTCCGCATTGGTGACGGTGGTTCTGGTATTTGGGCAGGTTGCCATACCCACACTAAGCTCATTGTCTGTGGCATATTGCTTGACGGTCAAGGCGTCTTTGACAGCCAGTTGTTTGATGGTACAGCTAGCGGGCGTACCGCCACTTATACAGCTATCTTTGGTAATAGCCACATTACTGGTATCTGTATTGGTGATTGTGGTGGCGGTAACGTTAATCGCTTTTTTGAATGCGGGTATGCCCTCGGCATTGGCGCGCATCATCTCGGCAGCGCCTCGCATTACGGTTAAGGCTCGGGTACGCATAAGGCTTTCATCGGTGGCTTTGACAGCGGTCATTTGCATGGCAGTAAAGCCTAATACAGCGATCGCCAATAACATCAAAGCCACTAATACTTCTATTAAGCCGACACCTTGTTGTGATTGCATTATGGACAGCTCCCGTCTTTTCCACTATTGATGTTACTATTGGCGTCTATCGCGACAGAGTACTTATTTACGGTGGCTCCACCATAGCATACCGAAAATTTACCGTTCAGGACACCGTCATTCTTATCCGCATTTTGTCCTTGGAACGCTTTTTTATTGGCACTAAAGCTGATCGCGGTCAATGCGGGGCTAGTGGTAATGGTCAAATCTTTATTGAGGACATAGTCGGCAATTTTCTCGTCTTTCTCGTCTGGGTCTGATGTCGCTTTTTTGACAAAATAAATTGTGGCTCTTTTATCAGCACTGGTATTTGTTAGTACCAAGCGCGTGGGACGCTGCATAATAATGGCTTGAGTGCGCGCTTCTTTAATGGCGGCTTCTAGGACATTGATCCCATCTTTGACCCTTGCTTGTTGAATTTGCGTTTGCATACTGGGCGCAGCGATGGCGGCAATAATCCCGATGATAGCCACGGTAATGACCAGCTCAATTAAGGTAAACCCCGCGTTTTGGTTAGGTTGTCTATACTGATTATTCATTATTTATCCCAGCCATTTTTTTTAGGTATCAAACCGCCATTTATCAAATTTATAAGAAATTGCTGCAAGAATCATACCCATATAAAAAATTTAGATTTATTATCAATTAATTATATTTTTACCGTATCAGTATTTATACGCTGAGCTGCCATTATAGCCGATATTTGCAAGTTTAGATGCCATGAAGCACAGATCTGGCGAATAAAGTGTGGTTTTTACCCGTTGCCAGTAAGGTATGCGCTAGCTCATCCATGGTTGCCCCCGTGGTGACCACATCATCAAATAAAATAAGGTGCTTAACAGGCGGCGGATGGCTCAAGAAAAAAGCCCCTGTCATATTGCTTAGCCGTTCTTCTCTACTAAGCCCCTGCTGATGGGGTCTATCAAGGCGGTACACACCGTCAAATACGGGTATCTGCCAATGAAAGCTCAAATATGCGGTCAATATACCGAGTGGATCAAAACCGCGTTGTTGTAGGCGCTGCTTGGTGGTGGGTACACGTACAATCAGCGCGTTTTTGGCGTGGCATCCTGTGGGTACTTGTAGCTGACGAATGGCATGTACCAACACAGGAAGACCATGGAGTTGTTGGCTATTTTTAAATCCTAGCATCACTTCATCTAGGGGGTAACTATAACTGGCACTTGCCACGCCTTTGAGTGATTGGGTTGGCAGATGCAGGTCAAAGTGGGCCACTTGCCAATGAATACGCTGATGGCAGGCTTCACACAGATAGCGCTGACGGTTAAACCAATGACGATGCGCGCGCTGAATATGGCCGGCACTCACTGGCTGGCAGGCAGATATGCTGCATAAATAACAGCGGTTGCCCATCAAAGCTTGGTAAGTTAAGGCACTGGCAAAAGGCAGTTGCCACCATCGGGGAATGCAGCTTTGCGGCATTTTGGCGATTATAATCCCTTAAAATCATTGAACATAAGCCCGATACCCACGTTGGTACTTTTATGGTTATAGTCTTGAACGTTTTCGCCATAGCCATGAAATAGCTGAATATAAGCCTTCATGCCACCTGTCAAAGGATAGGCATAGTCAATTTGTACCGCGCCATTGTGGGTACTTGGGTTGTAGCGCATCACACCGCCCACCGTACTATGGTTGTCTAGCCCGTATAACCAACGGATATCGCCATACCCCATGTAGTCGCCAATATCAGGGTTATCTGAAGCTTTGTTGCTCTCTTTGCCGATAAGCCAAAGGCGAGGTATCACGGTTAAGTTGCCCCATTCTGTCCCTGCCATCACATAGGCGCGGTTCCAAGAACGTGATAGTGGATCAGATTGTCCATTTGACTGGTGAACCAGCCCTGCACCTAGTAATCTTAGGGTGCCATTAAACGGTAATTGGGCTTTGACAGGTTGGGTCAAAAAAATCTCTGGCTGATAATCTGAGCTTCTAAAGGGTCTAGAGTGGCGATTGTATAGTTGCCAATATGACTGTTGGGTGTAGCCTACCCACACATCGGCATTGGTACCAAACACATCTTCAGCAAGTTTAGTTTTTAACGAAATTTGCATTTTGGTGTCTAGATTTTGTAAGGCGTCATGATTGGCAACAACCGATTTTTGATTGGGCGAATGAATATCATAGTTGGGAGTGGCATTGTACCAAACGGGCATCACATACATGGGTAAGTGTGGGCGTACTGTCAAAATACCTTTTGGATCATTTTTATCCAAGTCAAACAATACACTAAGCGGCGTGTATTGCTCTATATCGGCTTTGGTAATACCCACTTCCTGCAAGATGTCGTTGTCTTGGGCATCTGCCACAATGTCTTCTTCTAGGTCGGATTGAGAATATGTGGTATCTAAAGCGCTCTCTGTGGGTTGATTACGGGCTAAAACCGCCACGGCTTTACCTTCTTTTAGACTCACTTCAACGGTTTTTGCCAGGTCAAGGGGTGCTTTTTTGGTGGGTTCGATACTACCTGTGGTAACTTTATCAAAACACGCTAGCCGTGCCGTGTTGTCACTAATTTTTGAACAAGTAAGTAACTTATCTTTTTCTACCAATAAGCCACTGGGTTTATTGTTGGTTGCCGTGGTGCTGTCGGATGCGGCTTTGACTGGCGTGGGCATGGCATGGGCAGCTGAGACAAAAGTCAGGGCAGAACAAAACACCCAAGAATAAGACGGACGGGAGGCAAAAAGCTGTGACATAAAGTGGCCTTTTATCATAAATATCACTCATGATACCAAATTATTGTGACGTTAGGCTAACAAAACTCTTATGATTTTTCACTTGACTTGACTGCTTAGTCACAACAAAACTACATGCGGTATGGCTGATTACGAGTTGTTAAGCCACTTTTTTTATTCAAAAATGGCTATTTTTTTAAGAAGAAGACGAGGAAAATTTTTCGACAAATATTTACCCGTAGTTTTTGCCTTGGTACATAAGCCACCCGTCTTGATGACGACTAGCGGGGTCGTGGTGTGTCCAATGTATCACCCCACCTTTTGGGTTGTAGATGTATTCACCGTAAAATTGAATGGGGGTGTGCGGCTTGAGGTTATCAATGCGTGGTGCTAGATCAATGTTATGTGCCACTAATAAGGTAAGCTTGGGATAGTCGGTAAGTTTGATCAAAAATTTTTGGTGGCGACTACCGTCGTTGTCATCTTTGAGCAGTTTGACCACTTCGCCACAGCCTAACACTTGGATTTTTTGGTTGGGGTTTTGTGCTTGGTAGGCTTGATAAATACGGTCATTGCGGCAAGTCGTACTTTGTTGGACAGTTTGCTGGCGCTTGGCGATAGGTTGGTTTTGCGCCTCAGTTTTGGTGGCTGCCACTGCTTGGGGGTTGGCATCTGGGGTACAGCCTGTGATTAGCACAGTGAGCGCAAGCAATAGGCGGGCATCTAATAGGGTGAAGCGGTGGTACATACGCAATGTTACCTTACTGTGGTGATAGAAGATTGGTTGAGTTGGCTCAAAGTTTGCTCAAATTGGGGACGCTTGACTTCACCGTTTTGTCTGGCAGCCAGTTGACCATTTTGATAATACAATAGCACAGGTGGCCCAAATACTTTGAGGGTTTCATAGATAGCTTTGCTATCGGCATTGTTGTCGGTTACATCAAGTTTGATTACCTGCCAGTTGCTAAGGGCAGCAGGCGGAGCGGCAAATAAGTTTTTGTCCATAATACGACACTCAATACACCAATCGGCACTGACATCTACCAACACTTGAGGATATTGGGTCAATAAAGGCGAAAGCTGCGCTAGGCTACTCACTTTGATCATTGTGCTGGGCGCTGCCGTTGACGTTAAACTGGCTTGGGCGCTAGGGCTAGATTTTGTCAACTGATTGAGTGGCTGCCAACTGTCTTGGCTACCACTTGCCATGCCCACCACCAAACAAGCACACCAAAGCATCAATACCGCTGCCACTGCTTTGCTAAGGAGTTGTCCTTTGCCTTGCCAACCCCACGCCCATACTGCCACTACCGCAAACCACAATGCCCAAAGCGCCAACATCCATGTAGAAAGCAAAACACGCTCAATCAATAATAGGGCGACTGCAAATAATAACAGGCTAAAACCCATTTTTACCCAGTTCATCCAGTCGCCCGCTTTTGGCATGAAATTGCCCTGTGTGGCACCCAAAATAATCAGCGGCGTGGACAGACCAAGACCCATAACAAATAGCGCAAAAAAACCGATGACAGGGTTACCAATTGCTGCCACGCCCGCCAATGCGCCCGCAAGTGGGGCTGAAATACAAGGCGATACTACCAACGCCGAAAAAAATCCTGCCAAATAGCTACCACTGAGGCTACCCAAACGGTTTTCACCGACCTGCCCCAAACGCTGCAGCTTGATTTGCCATGACAGTGGCAGCCGTATTGCCAGAACATCCATCATGTATAAACCAAGCACAATAAACAAACCTGCAAAGGTGAGTAAGACGGCAGGGTTTTGTAGCCAATTTAATACGCCCAAAGATTGCCCAAAAACGGCAATTAATGCCCCTAATACGCCATAACTGGTGGACACCCCAAGCCCATAGCTACCTGTGAGCATCAACCCTTTTTTGGCAGAAGGGTTATGCTGACGCGCCACGATATTGGCAACAATGGGTAGCATGGGTAGCACACAAGGCATAAACGCCAAACCCAACCCTGCCAAAAACAGTAGCAGTAACGCCAAACCAAGGTGATCATTTAGCCCAAATGGGTCCTGTGTTGCTTGGGACGGTGCCGCGATCATGGGCTCGGCAGCTAGGCTAGGCGCGCTATCTGCCACCGAAGCGGCAATGACGGCGGCTGGACTACTCGCCGCAGCAGCGCTTGAGGCAACCACGCTTGCTAGCGACTGGGTAGAACTTGCCACAGAAGGCGCTGCTTGTTGCACAAAGGTGGTACTGGTTGCCTCGCTATTTTGTTCAGCTTTTGCGGGGGGCACATTGGCAGGCTCAGGCTGCGTTGTTACAGTGGGCGGCACCGAGGCGACAATCGCGGGCTTGGCAGCTATAGAGGATTTTGGTTTTTGGGTGGGGGGCAGATTGGTGGGCGATAACTGAGCAATGCTAAAGATGGTTTTTTCTGGCGGGTAGCACAGTCCTGCCTTGGCACAACCTTGCCATTTTATTGTTCCTGTTTGTGCTGTTATCGCTGTTGAACTAGATAGCACCGTGGTCACGGTCACAGGCTGTTCAAATACTGCCACGCGCCCAAAATCTGGGTCATTGACATAGCTAGGCGCTTCACTAAACTGTAGCGGACTTGCGGTAACGCCCGCTGGTAGCTCTAGCTTAAATTTATTTTGATAAACATAATAGCCGTCTTTGACTGTCACTTGCACCGTTAACTTGTTTTGCTGCAGCAAAGGGGTCACTTGAAATGCTTGCGCCGCGGGCAACGGTTTTTTGGTGGCTATGTTGTCATTGCCCGTGTTCGCTGCTGTTTCAAAAACATCGCTAAGACTTAACGCGTGAGCTTGCGGATAGCTCACGCACGACATCCAGCCAATCACCCCCATCAAAATAGGATGGTGCCAGCGCTTTGCGCGTTGATAAGGGGTTTTGGGGGTAAATGTCATCATAATAGTATGAAAGCCTTTGTAGAACGATTTATAATTTTGCAAATATATCGGCGTCTTGTCCTTCGCCGCCTTCTTTACCATCGGCACCTAGCGAAAACAAATCATAGGCTCTGCCCTCGCTACCAGGTGTGACGTATTGTAGCTCATTATCCCAGCCATCTTTTGGAAAACCGCCTTTGACATAGCCGCCTTCTGGCCAGTTTTTTGCCCCTTGTGGTGGCTGAATCAGCGCATTTAATCCTTCTTGGGTAGTGGGATAATGCCCATTATCTACTTTAAACATATCAATGGCATTAGAAGTGGTCGCAAGGGCGGTTTCTGTGGTTTTGACGCGCGCTTTGTCGCTTTGACCCACCACTTTTGGCACCACCAGACCCGCCAAGATTGCCAAAATCACGATCACTACCATCACTTCAATCAAGGTAAAGCCTGCGTGGGTTTGGCGGTAGGCTAAAGTAGGTTTTGAGGGATGAGGTTGATTAAAAAAACGCATATTGAGCTTCCATTTTTCTAAAATTATAAGTTTTTTGCCTGGGCGGCTATAGAGGGCTATGAGCCAGCGTTATTAGCCTGCCAAATCATTCATATTGATAATAGGCAACATCACTGCCATGACAATGGTCATCACCATAACACCCATCAGTACCAACATCAATGGTTCAAGCAGTGACAATAACGTGCTAATCATGGTGGTGGCTTCATTTTGCTGCATCGCTGCGGCGCGGGTGAGCATGTTATCAAGCTCGCCTGAGTTTTCCCCGCTTTTAATCATCTGCACCATCATGGCGGGAAAATAATCACTACGCTCGAGTTGGCTTGACAGGCTTGCCCCTTGGGTCACTTTGTCTGTGGCGTTCTCAATGCTACGCTGAATCTGCCCGTTGGTAGTGACCGCCCCGCCAATGCTGAGCGCTTCCACCAAGGGCACTCCCGAGCGTACCAAAATCGCCAAGGTGCTGGCAAAGCGGGCGGCATTTAGGCTACGCGATAATTTGCCAAAAATAGGCAGTCTGAGTACCATGTTATCAAAACTTGCCTTACCTGCCGTGGTTTTGATAAATCTGATCAATAACCACAACCCTGCCACAAGCACCGTTATCAGTAGCCACCACCACTGAGTTAGTAAGGTGGATAGCGCAAGCACCACTTGGGTAATCCACGGCAATGCTTGCTCTGATTGTTCAAATACTTTGACAATTTTTGGCACCACAAAGGTCATCAAACCGACTACCACTGCCACTGCCATGATCAGCAGGATGATAGGATACACCATCGCACCTTGAATTTTTTTTTGCATGGCGAAGCGATTTTCGGTGTAATCTGCCAGTTGGTTCAAAATCAAATCCAAATGCCCAGAACGCTCGCCTGCCGCAATGGTGGCAATATAGATTGCGGGAAAATTGCCCGACTCTTGTAACGCGGCAGCGAGGCTATAACCTTCTAGAACTTTGGCGCGCACCCCATGCATCAGCGCTTTAATATGCGCCTTTTCACTTTGTTTGGCAATCGCTTGCAACGCTTGTTCAATGGGAATGGCAGCGGCAAGTAATACCGATAACTGCCTTGTAATCAACGCTAAATCATAAGCGCCCATCCCTTTTTGCCAAAAGCGGCGGGTGGTGGCATGGGTCTTTTGTACAGGTGCCACTTCAATGGGTAGCCAGTTTTTTTCACGCAGTTGCTGGCGGACAAGCCTTGCAGAATCCGCCTCAAGAATACCTTGATGCGCTTTGCCTTGGGTATCCATGGCTTTGTATTGAAAGGCAGGCATGTGACTCCCTAAACGTGATGCTGACGGTTATTTTAACGGCTTAATAGGTTGAAACAAAGCTTCTTTTTCACTTAAATCATATTGTACCAATACAGATAATTCATCGCGAAGCGCCTGTTTATTAAAGCTATTTACCTCGGTAATCAGTAGCTTTTCAATGCGTTTTTCTAGCGCATATTCACTAATCTGGGCGCAGTAGATGGCAAGCTGATACACTTGAGTTTTGAGAGTTTCATCAAGCTCTTGTAGCAAGCGCACCAATTGAGTCACCGATACCGACTGATAAGGGTAGCTTGCTTGTGGCAAAGACTTGAGCGGGGTCACCGCATAGCCAATTCCCAAGTGAGCAAAATAATAACAGCTAAATAAATACCCAACAATATGACCCACAAAATAGCCACGGTCATGATGATAACAAGCCACCCCCAAAAACTGAATCACCGTGGCAGCAAGGCTTTGTTCAATACCTCGATAGTCAGGCGCATCGCCTGCTACTCCCACTGTCGGCAAGTTCATAAAATTTTTGTTTTGACTAAGTAATTGCCAGCCGATGGGGCGCTGTGGGGGTAGATGATTGTTAATGGACATGACCAAATCATCCACAATATGCAAATGATTAAATAAATGCTGAAGTGGCAAAAGCCCTGCATTATCACGCATATTAAGATAACGCGCTACTTGCAAGGTTTTGGTTTCAACAAACTGTGATTTTTTACTGGCGATATAAAATAGCAACTGGCTTGGCGGTGTGGTTTCAAAATAATGCGTAACCACTTGCTCTTGCTGACGAAAAATTGCCAAACACTGACTGACAAAGTCACCTGAACTTTGCCGCTCATGATCAACCAACAAATTGCGCGTGGGCGTGCCAAGCGTGCTAGGGTTTTTGCTAAGGGGGTTTTGAGGGGTTGAAGTTTCCATGACAGCCGTGATAGCGCTCAATATAACAAACAATAAACAATAGAAGATCAAAACAAAGCCGCCTATACATAACATAATGGCATAATGCGGGCAGACAATCGCCTGTCACTATAGCATACCAATGTTACTGGCACCTAGTAGATTATTGTGTTTACCATGGCTAAAAACACCACTCAGCAGTAATCTTGATCACTTTAATAACCCTGTGATCAGGTTAACAACCATGATAAAATTAGCCAACTGCCACCCCATTTGAGCCTGTATGAGCCCCCCTACCAATAGCCCACCGTTAACCGACCCTTATCATATGGCAAACGCCGCGTTGCATCTGCCCAAGGCTTCAACAATCCTTCGCAAAACCCTACGCCGTAAGCGCTTGCAGCTAAGCAAACGTCAGCGCTTTTTGGCGGCTTATCAAGCACAGCGGCAGCTAAGTCACCTTTGTTGCCGCGCGCTTCGCCAAAAAAATCGTAAAGTGGGACTATTTGTTGATGCTTTTGGGGAGATGCCAACCCAACCGCTTATTGATTGGGCTTACCGTCACGGTCATCACGTTTATTTGCCCGTGGTGCGAGGTGTCAATCAACCACTGGTATTTGTGCGGTTTATACCACACCGATTATTAAGCGCCCGTCTTGCCCGCCACCGCTTGGGCATGCGCCAGCCTGCAACAGGCGCTTATATTAATGCCCGTGAGCTAGATGTGATAGTTATGCCACTTGTAGCGGTGGATGCACAAGGCAACCGCATGGGCATGGGTGGGGGTTTTTATGATAGAACTTTGGCAAAAACCAAGCAAAAACCGCTAAAAATTGGCTGGGCGTATGATTTTCAGCAAGTCACCGCGCTAGATAGCAAGCCTTGGGATGTCAAACTCGATGCCGCCGTTTTGCCCAGTCAGCGCCTTATTTTTCGGCGTTATACCACCAAATATTCGTCAAAAAGCCCTGTTAAAAATCCTTTGAATGTAGTCGAACCCCCACTATGACAAATTTTTTACCTCAAACACCTGATTTACCAAACCCCGCCGCAACTGACAACAAAGTGCATCCACCAACCTCACAAGAGGCGGACACGCTTAGCGCCCAACAAATCGCCCAAACCATGAACCCACAGCGGCTAGCAACGCTGCTTTATCAAGCCGACACCTTCTTAAAGGTTCACGATGACAGTCACGATGATTTTTAACCACCCAAAATGATTTTTTAAGGCTATCTTGCAATTTTTGGCATTAACTCCATTTATTATGTTAGTCAAACAACCAGCCATCAAGCTTACCCACCCTTACTTGCAGTCAGGCGTATGGGGCGAGGTCAACTAAGTAATCGCTGGTTGTGTTATAAGGGGACAAATATGCAAGATGATGTTTTAACAGAAGAAACCCAATCACAACAACCCACTCGCTTACCGCTGTTGGCACTGCGTGACGTCGTGGTATACCCTCACATGCAAATTGCCTTATTTGTGGGAAGGGCGCCGTCAGTCAAGGCAGTAGAACTTGCCCAAAGCGACTATGACAATCAAGTATTTGTACTTGCCCAAAAAGACTCATTATCAGAAGATATTGATGCACAAAACCTATTTGAATACGGCACCGTCTGCCGCGTGGTCAACACCATGCCTCACGAAAATGATGACAGCTGCATCAAAGTATTGATTGAAGGGTTATACCGCGCCAAACTCGAGACCATTGAATCAAATAGCGAAGATGATGAGGTACTTATTGCCAATTTTTCGCCCGCGCCGATTGACCTTAACTTAGAAACTGATGCCCAAAAATCGCATAAAGAGACCTTGGTGGCATTGTTTAGCCAATACGCCGAAAACCGCCTCCGCAACTCAAGAGAGCTGATTCGCGTGGCAGAACGCATCGACTCACTCGAAGAATTGGTATATTTTATTGCTACGCGCGTGTCGCTCAACCTATCGGTCAAACAAAATATCCTAGAAGTCAATGACTTAAGCGCGCATATCAAAGCCTTGAGCGATTACTTGGTACAGCAAAGTGCCGAGCAAAACATCGAACAAGAACTCCAAGAAGCCGTACGCCGCCAAATGGAAAACAACCAGCGCGAGTATTTTTTAAACGAAAAAATGAAAGCCATCAAGTCTGAGCTTTCAGACCTGCATGAAGAACGCGGCGAAACCTACGAAGATGACGACATTGCCGAACTTGAAAAGCGTCTAGCAGAAGCAGACTTGCCTGAGGCGGTGCGTAAAAAAGCAGAAAATGAGTTTCGTAAACTCAAAATGATGCCCGCTGCCTCGTCTGAGTCGTCGGTGGTACGTAACTATGTTGAGTGGATTTTAGATACCCCGTGGCACAAAACTAGCGAGGTATCCATTGACCTTAACAAAGCCCATGAAGTGCTTGATGCTGACCATTACGGTCTAAAAGATGTCAAAGACCGCATTTTGGAATTTTTGGCAGTACAGTCGCGTGTTGATACCCTCAAAGGTCCAATCTTATGCTTGGTAGGTCCTCCAGGTGTGGGTAAAACATCGCTGGGTGAATCGATTGCGCGCGCCACAGGGCGTGAGTTTATTCGCATGGCGTTGGGCGGTGTGCGTGATGAAGCAGAAATTCGCGGTCACAGACGTACCTATATTGGCGCGATGCCTGGCAAAATTGTACAATCATTGTCAAAAGTTGGGGTCAAAAACCCGCTATTTTTACTCGATGAAATCGACAAAATGGCGCAAGATTTTCGCGGTGACCCTGCTTCAGCGCTGCTTGAGGTGTTGGATCCGTCACAAAACCACAGTTTTAATGACCATTATCTAGACATGGATTTGGACTTATCGCAGGTGATGTTTATCTGTACTGCCAATAGCATGGACATCCCGCCCGCCCTACTAGACCGTATGGAAGTAATTCGCTTACCTGGCTATACTGAAGATGAAAAAGTCAGTATCGCCGATAAGTATTTGGTGCCCAAAGCCATCAAGCAAAACGGGCTTACTGATGATGAAATTGACATCACCGATGACGCCTTACAAGCTATCGTGCGCCGTTACACCCGTGAAGCAGGCGTGCGAAACCTTGAGCGTGAAATCAACAAAATTGCCCGTAAAGTGGTCAAGCACAATGTTGAAGCAGCCGACACAGACACAAAGTTGAGCAAAAAATTGTCAGTGGACAGTCGCAACATTGCAGATTATCTGGGTGTGTATCAGTTTGACTATGGCTTGGCAGAACAAGCACCCGAGGTAGGACGGGTAACGGGTCTGGCTTGGACACAAGTGGGTGGTGAACTCCTCACCATCGAAGCGGTCGCGGTGCAAGGCAAAGGTGAGCTTAGCTTTACAGGCTCGCTTGGCGATGTCATGAAAGAGTCTATTCGTGCCGCCATGACCGTGGTACGCGCGCGCGCCGATAGCTTAGGGGTGAGCTATGACAAGCTCAAAAGTACCGATATCCATGTGCATATGCCAGAGGGGGCAACCCCAAAAGATGGGCCTTCCGCAGGGATTGCCTTAACGCTTGCATTGGCGTCTGCCATGACAGGCATTGCCATTCGTCCTGACATTGCCATGACAGGGGAAGTAACTTTGCGTGGTAAGGTACTTAGAATTGGCGGCTTAAAAGAAAAACTGCTTGCCGCACACCGTGGCGGTATCAAGCATGTGTTGATTCCAAAATCCAACGAGCGTGACTTGATAGATATTCCTGACAACGTCAAACAAGGATTAAGCATTCAGCCAGTAGAGAGTATTGATGAGGTGTTTAAAGCGGCGTTGGTATCGCAGCCAGTCGCGCTCAAACCCAGTCAACTACCACTCACGGCAGGCGAAATTAGCCTAAAAAGCTAATCAAAAACACCGCAAAAAAGCTGAGTAGTGATACTCAGCTTTTTTATTGGATAACCTTTAAAGTAAAGGATTAGCCTAGTAAGGGATTGGTCTAGCAAAGAATTAGTCTAGGCTTTTTTCGCGTGGTAATTCGCCTTCTTGTGATGCCCCCGCCAAGTCTTTGTCAAGTTCATAAAAGTTTTGATTATTGGCTTTATCTTTAGACGCCAAAGCAAACTTGTCGCGCACCTCATTAATAAGCGCTTCTTCTTCAATTTGTTCTTTGACAAACCATTGTAAAAAGTTAAAGGTCGCCCAGTCACGTTCTGCCATCGCTTGGTCAACCAACGCATAGATTTTTTTGGAATTTTCTAGCTCATGTTGCCAAACATCTTCGATACAAGTTTCAAGATCGGTTGGGTTATCACGTGGTGCAGGAATAGCGCCAATCTTGGCCTCACCGCCTCGTTCATTGATATACGCCAAGAACTTAAACATATGGTTGCGCTCTTCGGCGGAATGCTTATAAAAAAAGTCTGCCACACCTGCATAGTTATTCACTTCTGCCCAGCTGCCCAGTGCCAAATAAGCTTGCGCCTGAATCGCCTCTTCCATCATCTGGTTATTAAGCGCTTGCGCCATTGTATCTGAAATACGTTGATCATTTGCCATAATTATTATCCTCATTGTTTACTTTTTTTGTATCAAATCCGCTATAGGTGGCTGTTCTATATGAATATATAAAATTGCTATGACAAGCTTGATATAGCGTGATACTTTTTTATTGTTCACTTTTACCAGTTCGCTTTTGCCAATAGGCAGTTTGAGACGCTACCTAACAGCACAGCCAAAAGTATAACCGAAAATAACGGCGCGTTATGGTGCGATTACTGAACTTAGTCCAAAGCCCAACATGGTTATAACACAGATCACACGCAACTTAAACAAACCCGATGTTGGGTGCCACTACTCTTACAATTGCCATCTGATCATCAAGAGCGCAGGGTGGGGATTTCACATTGCAAGCGATCTCCCCCTTGCTGCTACTCAATGGGCTTATCTTGGGTCGCTAGCCAACTAAACCCGCAGTTGGCAATCATGAGCACCGTCAAAAACACCATAGTGAGCGTCCACGATTGACTAATGTCTTTGAGCCAGCCTGACACAATCGGCCCTGTCACCGCGATACTATAACCCACCGTTTGCGCCATACCCGATAACTCCGCCGCTTGCTGGCTGTCTTTGGATTTTAAGGTAAAAATCATCATACATAACGTAAAAATTACCCCACAGCCAAACCCTGCTGCCACACTCCACACCCAGACCCAACCTTCAAGCGGTAAAAACCCAAAACCCACTACCCCAATCAAATTACCCAATGCCGCTGCCATAGCAAGTGTGCGCAAATTCCAATGATTAGACACCCATTTAGTCAACAATAAAATCGCAGGAAAGGCGACCACTTGAAATACCATACCCACACTGCCTGCTTGTGCCTTGCTTAAGCCTTTATCAATCAGCAATGAAGGCAAAAAACTCGCTAGCGTATAATAAGTCAGAGACTGTAGCCCCATAAACACACTAATCCACCATGCCAGCGGTATGCGCCACACCGATTTTTGGCTAGCAGGCTGCGGCATGGCGAGCGCTTGCGTCAAAACGTCTTGATCATCACTGCTAATTTTTTGGCGCAGGCGCAAATGCACCACACCCAGCCAAGCAGCCAACGCTGCAATAGACACCCAGCCCCATACGCTTAGTGCAAACTGCCATCCCGCGTGCGTCACGAGGGGCACCGCAACCCCCGATGCCACCCCCGCAAACACCGACAAAAACATCGAATATGTCCCCATCACTAGCCCAATGTTCTGGGGGGTATATTTTTTGATGACCGCGGGCGCAAGCACGTTGCCAAGCGAAATTGCCAAGGACAGCAGCACCGTACCCACCACCAAAAACCCAAGCGCTGGCTGCCAAGCCCGCACAAAAATACCCAGCGCCAACATACTTGCCGATAACACCAAGGTATTTTCTAGCCCAATACGCCGTGAAATCATCGGTGCAATAAACGAACTTGCCGCAAAAGCTGTTACAGGGATAGTACCAATCAGCCCAATGGTTTTGGTACTAAGACCCAAATCATGCTGAATATATTTGGCAACCGCCCCAAAACCAATGATTGGCGCGCGCATATTGACCGCTAATAACAAAATAGCAATCACTACCCATATCACCAACCATTTGGATGGCGCCGCAATGGCTAGCGTTTGACGGTTTGGGTAAGGGGAATTTTTTGACATATATTTTCCAATTTTTTATTTCTTGTGTCCAACGTATTAGCTGTTGGCTGATGAATGAGTGGGGGCGCTCATCGCGCTAAAAATTTATGCAGGCGCTTGATGACAGATTGATATCTTTTGGCTAAATTATGCTACTATGATGCTACTGTGCCTATTTTTAGGCACACGCATAACCACACCCCTGCCTCACGCCATTGGCAACACTGATTAACTTTGAAAGGATGTATCATGGTGGACACGCTCACGTCACAAACAGAAAAAATACCCGAAATCAACACTCGGTTATGGAGCAGCCTCATTCGCAATTTGACGCCCTACACCCCAGGTGAGCAGCCCAAGCATGATAACCTATGTAAACTTAACACCAACGAAAACCCGTTTCCACCCTCGCCTAAAGTCGCTGCTGCCATTGCCCTAGCATTGGCTGACCAAGCGGATGCCCTCAAACGCTACCCTGCCCCAGAATCCGATGAGCTACGCGCGGTGATGGCACAAGCCTACCAAGTGCAGCCCAATCAAGTTTTTGTGGGTAACGGCTCAGATGAAGTGCTAGCGCATGTTTTTGCTTGTTTTTTTGTCAAGGACAGGGCGGTATTAACGCCCGACATTGGCTATAGTTTTTACCCTGTCTATGCCGATACTTTTCATGTTGAACTCACGACTATACCACTAAAAGCAGATTTTAGCATTGATGTGGATGATTATCGCCGTCCTTGTAGCGGCATCATCATTGCCAATCCCAATGCACCGACAGGTATCTTACTATCATTGGCAGAAATTGAAAAACTACTGCAAGAACATCGTAATGCGGTCATTGTCATCGATGAAGCCTATATTGATTTTGCCGATATGCCAAACGCGTCTGCGGTAAGCTTAATTGATAAATATGATAATTTGGTGGTAACCCAAACGTTTTCAAAATCGCGCTCGCTTGCGGGATTACGCGTGGGCATGGCATTTGCCAATTCTTCATTAATTGAAGCATTAAACCGCTACAAAAATAGCTTTAATAGCTATCCCCTTGACCGCCTTGCTCAGGTGGGAGCAGTGGCAAGTCTGCAAGACCCCGATTATTTTACCACTTGCTGCCAAAAGGTCATTGCGCTGCGCCAAGCGTTGAGCCAAAATCTTGAAACATTAGGCTTTAGCGTACTGCCTTCCCAAGCCAACTTTGTCTTTGCCAAGCCGCCTGCCACAATGGGTGATACCAAGCAAGTATTTGAGAAGCTGCGCGAGCAAGGGGTGATTGTGCGCCATTTTAATAAGCCAAAAATTAGTGATTATCTGCGCATTACTGTGGGCACCGAGGCGCAAAACACGCGCTTAATCGACACCCTACAACAGCTAAATGGCGTATCTTAATCGCTAGTTTTTTAGGGGTTATTTTTGTGGTCGCTAGTTTTGTAGTCGATATCTTTTTTAGTCGTTATGTTGTAGCAGCCCAAGCAGATTGCCCACTTTATCAAAACATTCTTGATACTCTGCTTCACACTCAGAAGCAATGGTGATACCGCCACCCGCCCACAAACTTACTTGATGGTGGCTCGCTTGTAGTGTGCGAATCAGTACATTCCATTGTCCCGTACCATCAAAATTAAGATAGCCTAGGGTACCGCAATACGCGCCTCTAGGCTTGGCTTCAAGCTCATGGATAATTTCAACCGCACGCTTTTTGGGGGTGCCTGTGATAGAACCTGCAGGCAAACTATCAAATAACACCGTCCAAGGACTCACGCCCGCTTTGAGGGTAGCAGTAATGGTACTCACCATGTGGTGCACATTGCTAAAACTTTCAATGGCAAATAGCGTGGGCACGTTGACCGATCCTATTTTGGCATATTTTCCCAAGTCATTACGCAGCAAATCCACAATCATCACATTTTCGGCGGTATCTTTCTCACTATGGGCTAAGGCGGTTTTGTTGGCAATATCTTCACTGGCTGTTTTGCCGCGTGGAATCGTGCCTTTGATTGGCTTAGTGATAAGTGTGTGCTCACCTACGGGGTTTACCGCAAAAGTAAAAAATAGCTCAGGTGAACAGCTGAGCAATTCATAGCCATTTAATCCTACATAGCCTGCAAATGGGGCTTGGGTAGCTTGATGAAGTTTTGGCAAATAATCAACCAGTTGACGATCGGTTAACTGTCCCTGCCAGCACTGGGTTAAGTTAATTTGATAGCAGTCGCCTGCTTTTAGATAGGCTTGTACTTGGTCAAAAGCGGCTTGATAAGCGGATGGTTGCCAAAGCGGGGTTAATGATAAACTTGCCACCAAAGCTAAATTAGCAGGCTCATCTTTTATCAATTCTGCTAAAAAAGATAAAATCTTATCCGCCTTGGTGATTGCCTGTTCGCTAGTAAGATGTAACTGCCACCGCGCTTGAGTAAACGTCAAATAAACATCATAATGCCCAAAATAGGCTAATGGTTGGTTGTCCGACAGATAACTTGGCTTTGTTGGTTTGGCAAGTTGATGCGCAGAACAATCATAGCTGATAAATCCCATTAAGCCATTTTGATACGCCCGATCCTCGCTGAAATTTTCACTAGACTGCTGATTATAATAATTCGTTAAACGTTGTTGAAAGTGAAAAAAATCTTCTTCAATCAGCGCATTTTGATAAGCAACTTGGTAAAAATCAATCGTTTTTCTTTGAGTGTTCGTCGTAATGTATTGATTTTGCGAACTATCAAAATGGGTAGATATCGCCCATTTTGGCAAAATACCAATCACATTTTGCCCGTCATTATTGAGCCAAATAGGATAGCTATCTAAGTGTTTAGATAGCCAACACAGTAATTGACTGGGTGAAGTTTCATGTAGAAAATCAAGGGCTAAAATAGTGTGAGGCATTTATGTGGTGGCTACTGTCAAAACCTCGATTTTAAAGGCTACGATAACAGATAGCAAGTCACTTGGCATATGGGCTATCAAAACAGTCCATCAAATTCGCTGTGGTCAACGCCCTGCACGACTGCTGGCTGCAATAGTACAGGCGCTCAGTGTTTTACATAGCCTCAATGCTTTACATTATCACTCAGCAAACTGTTTGATAATCAGACAAGCATTGGTGCCGCCAAAACCAAAACTATTGGTCATGATGGTTTGTAATGATGCTTGGCGTGTTTCGCGCACAATATCAAAATCATGGGCTTTTTCATCCACCGTTTGGATATTGATACTTGGCGCGATAAAACCTTCATTGAGCATCAAAATACAATAAATTAATTCTTGTACGCCTACTGCGCCCAGGCTATGTCCTGTCATCGATTTGGTTGAGCTAATCGGTGGCAATGCCTCCCCAAATACTTGACGAATAGCATCAAGCTCCGTGATATCCCCAATTGGCGTACTGGTGCCGTGGGTGTTGATATAGTCCACACGATTAAGACCCGCCTGCTGCAATGCCTGCTTCATGCAATTGACGGCGCCCACGCCACTTGGCGCCACCATATCGGCACCGTCTGAGCTTGCTCCATAGCCCACAATCTCTGCCAAAATAGTGGCACCACGCGCTTTGGCAGATTCAAGACTTTCTACCACTACCATGCCGCCGCCCCCTGCAATGACAAACCCATCTCGTCCTGCATCATACGGACGGCTGGCAAGCGTTGGGGTATCATTGTACTGGGTGCTCATAGCGCCCATGCCATCAAACATGCAAGATTGCGTCCAGTCTTCTTGTTCACCGCCCCCTGCAATTACAATTTGCTGCTTGCCCAGTTGAATTAATTCCATGGCGTGACCCACACAGTGAGTCGATGTAGCACACGCCGAAGCGATAGAATAACTAATCCCACCAATTTTTAGCCCTGTTGCCACACTCGCGGATACCGTACTTGCCATCGTTTTAGGGACTGCCATAGCACCCACACCACGTAGACCTTTGTCACGCATAGCATCTACCGCTGCCACCACATCGGCACTAGAAGCACCGCCAGAACCCGCAACAATCCCAATATTAGGGTTATGTGCAATCTCATCGGGTGATAGCCCTGCTTGTTGGGTCGCCTGTAGGGCGCTTAGATAGGCATACAAACTCGCCTTTGACAAAAAACGCTTGAGTTTTCTATCAATATGGCTGGTATCTAAACTATTTTCATCAATACTACCTGACACACACGCCTTAAAACCTTTTTCTTGGTACATTGGGTTGAATGCGAGCCCAGATTTGCCTTGTTTTAATGACGCGCTAACGGTGGTCAAATCATGACCGATACATGAGATTAAACCTGCGCCAGTGATTACAACACGTTGCATATACCCATTCCTTTTGGTTCAGCTTACCTAATTGATTAAAAGTGCGCTTGATATTGTACCTATCTCGCCTTGCTATGCCTAGCCATTTTCCCAAATATGTTACAAAATATTTCTACCTCACGACCAAACTTTTGTCAAAATAGTTGCCCCGTAGCTTGACAACCCCCTACCAAAAACGCGTCATCACCTGCCCCACACCTAATGTCATGTACGCTCAATAACCTTGGCGTTACGCATTGTAATTGAAACTTTACCCTGTTTTCTTTAGGCTATTTATTGAAGCTTAACCATCAGCAAACCATTCATAACAATAACCATAGGAATTCAGCATGCACACGCCAACCACCCTTAGCCGTCGCCTACTTGAAACGCTAGGTCAGCAGCTCGCTACTTTTACCCAAAAAAATTCTGTACAAACCCCGTTTTTGGCTAGCATTGATTTAGACAGCTTGCAACACCCATCATCAAATTACAAAAATATTTTCCATGACCATATCCCAAACTTATCCAAAAAAGTATGGCGTAAAACATCCTTAGGTAGTTATAGCAACGTGGCAAGCCATCTACTACCCAAAAGCAGCTTTGACAAAATCACTGATTTTACATTTGCCCAAATTGGTAAAATCGCGCAGCGCTGGGCAGAATTTGACCTAAGCCATGACCCACGTTTTAAAACCAATCTAGATGCCAGCGAGCGTCACGCCCTTGCCCACCAAATCAGCCACCAAAACCGTGCTTTAGCAGTCTTAGGCGGACTGTGCAACACCGCGGGGTTGGCAGGAATTCTCATTGATACCTTATGGCTATTAACCATCTGTCTACGCAATATCTTCCAAATTGCCGCGATTTATGACCGCCCACTTACCGCCCAGCAAGGTATCAGCATTGCCTACGAAATTTTGGCAAAAGTTGATCTCAACAAATTACAAGAAAAACAAACCCTACTAGCAGGGCTAGGCATGCTAGAAGCCATGGCAAACCAAAACCTTCAACAATACAAATCCATCATGATAGCTAATGACGAGTCATGCGCTGCCATCAGTACCCTACACCAAATCGAGGCGCTAGCCACACAGCTCAACCTTAATTTAGAAAAAATCAACCTAAAATTTTTACACAAAATCATACCCGTAACGGCAGTAAGCTTGGGGGCAACCTACAATAACATGATCATCAACCAAGTACTTGATATCAGCCGAACGGTCTTTGCCCCCACCCCAAAACTCACCGCCCAACCCTTACACTAAAACCCTATATCCACAACGTCTTTGCCTTAAAAAATGTGATAAATCATTTACTTTTTAAGGCAAAAACAAAGACCAATCATCATTTTATTAGGTAAGTTATCAGCGCAAAAAAGTAAAATTGACTCATTTTTATACAAAAGCAAACAAAAAACTTTTAACCTTTAGATGAAGACTCACAGCGTAAGATTGTGAATACACCCTCTCAGATTTAGCGCCGCTATCGATTAAATTTTAGGGTTGAAAAAAATAACAAAAATCTCTATAATACGCTGTCCTAAAAATAGCTTGTTAACCCATTTTTTGAGTAACAAATTATTTTTTAGATTTTTTGACAACAAACGGGAGAGAGTGCCCTTATGGCAACTACAAATCAATTAATTCGTAAAGGTCGCAATACCATTACTGAAAAATCAAAAGTGCCAGCATTAAAAGCTTGCCCACAACGCCGTGGCGTGTGCACACGTGTATACACAACTACACCAAAAAAACCAAACTCAGCCATGCGTAAAGTATGCCGTGTACGCTTAACTTCAGGTTTTGAAGTATCAAGCTATATCGGTGGCGAAGGTCACAACCTTCAAGAGCATAGCGTAGTATTAATCCGCGGTGGTCGTGTTAAAGACTTACCAGGTGTACGCTACCATACCGTCCGTGGCGCACTAGACTGTGCTGGCGTTAAAGACCGCAAACAAGGTCGTTCAAAATATGGTGCAAAACGTCCTAAAGCCTAATTACTGGACGCTTTTTACTCTATTACTTAATAATATTGTTTGCATGGTTCACTCGATCAAACATCACAACTATGCAGTAAGGCTGGTGAAGAGTTAAACTTTCGCTACCAGACTACCCTGAATACACAAGGAAATTATCATGCCAAGACGTCGCGTCATCGCTGCCCGTGAAATTCTACCAGATCCAAAATTTGGTAGCAAAACACTTGCCAAATTCATCAACCACGTAATGGTTGATGGCAAAAAATCAGTAGCAGAATCAATCGTTTATGGTGCACTAGATCGTGTACTAGAAAAAAATTCTGGTATCGACCCTGTACAATTTTTTGAAGACACGTTAGACAAAGTTCGCCCCATGGTTGAAGTAAAAGCTCGCCGTGTGGGTGGTGCTACTTATCAAGTTCCTATGGAAGTACGTCCCTCCCGTCGTACCGCATTAGCAATGCGTTGGTTAGTAGATGCGGCTGCAAAACGTTCTGAAAAATCAATGGCGCTACGTTTAGCAGGTGAATTACTAGATGCCGCAGACGGCAAAGGTAATGCGCTTAAAAAACGTGACGAAGTTCACCGTATGGCAGATGCGAACAAAGCGTTCTCACACTACCGTTTCTAATTTAAAAAGCTGCTATCTGAATGGTAGCAGCCTGCTTGGTAATACCCGCCATAATATTGGGACGCTTATCTTGAATTACAGGTAAAACCCCCAATATCATGGTTTGAAAAAGCAGCTTGTCATGGCTTTGTCATGGCAAGTTCTTATCATACAGCACTTATATCAAGAATAAGGCTTTCTTTTATCACAATGATTGCTAACTATTAGACCAATCAAAACGTTAAAACTAACTTCTTAAAATCTCCCGATATAACTGCCTGTAGATAACAGAACAATTTTAATCTTTAGTCCCTAGGAATTAACTATGGCACGTACAACACCATTAAATCGCTACCGCAACATCGGTATCTCTGCGCACATTGACGCAGGTAAAACGACAACAACAGAACGTATTTTGTTTTATACAGGTAAAAGCCACAAAATTGGTGAGGTACATGAAGGTGCCGCCACCATGGACTGGATGGAACAAGAACAAGAACGCGGTATCACCATTACCTCTGCTGCTACAACTTGCTTTTGGTCAGGTATGTCACAGCAATACCCTGAGCATCGCATCAACATTATTGACACCCCCGGCCACGTGGACTTCACCATTGAAGTAGAACGCTCTATGCGTGTTCTTGATGGTGCGTGTATGGTTTACTGTGCGGTGGGTGGTGTACAGCCACAGTCAGAAACTGTATGGCGTCAAGCCAATAAATACAAAGTGCCTCGTCTTGCCTTTGTTAACAAAATGGACCGTACGGGTGCTAACTTTTTCCGTGTGGTTGAACAAGTTAAAGGTCGCCTAGGCGGTAACCCTGTACCTGTAGTAATTCCAATTGGCGCAGAAGATAACTTTGAAGGGGTTATTGACCTTATCGAGATGAAAGCGATTATTTGGGATGTACCTTCTCAAGGTATGAAGTTTGAATACGCTGACATCCCCGCCGATCTTGTTGAAACTGCCGAAGAATGGCGTAACAACATGGTTGAAGCGGCAGCAGAGTCTTCAGAAGAGTTGATGGATAAATACTTGAACGAAGGCGAGCTATCACGTGAAGACATTATTGCAGGTCTACGTGCACGCACACTTGCTACTGAAATTCAGCCAATGTTATGTGGTACCGCTTTTAAAAACAAAGGCGTTCAGCGTATGCTAGACGCGGTTATCGATTTTCTACCCGCCCCAGATGACGTTGCGGACATCAAAGGTATATTAGACGATAAAGCAGAAACCGAAGCTACCCGTGCCTCATCAGACGACGAACCATTTGCGGCATTGGCATTCAAAATTATGAATGACAAATACGTAGGTAACTTAACCTTCGTTCGTGTATATTCTGGTGTTGCAAAACAAGGTGATGCGGTGTACAACCCTGTTAAAATGAAACGTGAACGTATTGGTCGTATCGTTGAGATGCATGCCAACTCACAAAAAGAAGTGAGCGAAGTACGTGCAGGCGACATCGTCGCATTTGTGGGTCTAAAAGACGTTACCACAGGTGATACTCTTTGTGACGAAAACAACATCATTACCCTTGAGCGTATGGAATTCCCTGAGCCAGTCATTAGCTTAGCGGTAGAACCAAAAACCAAAGCTGACCAAGAAAAAATGTCAATCGCTCTTAACCGTTTGGCAAAAGAAGATCCTTCATTCCGTGTGCACACTGACGAAGAATCAGGTCAAACCATCATCAGCGGTATGGGTGAGCTTCACCTAGAAATCTTGGTAGACCGTATGAAGCGTGAGTTTGGCGTTGAAGCAAATGTGGGCGCTCCACAGGTTGCTTACCGTGAAACCATCCGCACCACCGTAGAACAAGAAGGTAAATTTGTTCGTCAAACAGGTGGTCGTGGTAAGTTTGGTCACGTTTGGTTACGTCTTGAGCCAATGGACACCGCAGAAGGCAAAGAATACGAATTTGCTGAAGAAGTTGTGGGCGGTGTGGTACCAAAAGAATTCTTTGGCGCGGTTGACAAAGGTATCCAAGAACGCATGAAAAACGGTGTACTTGCAGGTTACCCAATTGTTGGCGTTAAAGCGGTACTATACGATGGTTCATACCATGACGTTGACTCTGATGAATTGTCATTCAAAATGGCAGGCTCTATTGCCTTCCGTAAAGGCTTCATGGCAGCAAGCCCAGTCCTACTTGAGCCAGTCATGAAAGTAGAAGTAGAAACCCCAGAAGACTACATGGGTGACATCATGGGTGACCTAAACCGTCGCCGTGGTATGGTACAAGGTATGGACGATATGTTTGGCGGCGTCAAACAAATTCGTGCAGAAGTGCCGCTAGCAGAGATGTTTGGTTATGCAACCCAACTACGCTCTATGTCACAAGGTCGTGCAACTTATTCAATGGTATTTGCAAAATACGCAGAGACCCCACGTAACGTTGCCGAAGAAATCATCAAGAAATTCACCAATAAAGATGATGATGAATAATAGCTAAAAAACTAGCCATCTTGCTTAATAAAGATGGCTAGCCATTGTCTTAAAAATAAGTACCATGCTTGCCAATCCATAACAATTAGCGATTGATGAGCATGGGACAAAACAGTTAAAATAACCTTGCAGAATTAAAGTGAATCACTTTAATTTTAATATCAAAAAGAGGATTAAATTATGGCAAAGGCCAAGTTTGAACGCACAAAGCCACACGTCAACGTAGGTACCATTGGACACGTTGACCACGGTAAAACCACCCTAACTGCTGCAATCGCAACCGTTGCTGCCAAGCACAACGGTGGTGAAGCAAAAGACTACGCGTCAATTGACAGCGCCCCTGAAGAAAAAGCCCGTGGTATTACCATCAACACCTCACACATTGAGTATGACACCCAAGCACGTCACTACGCACACGTAGACTGTCCTGGACACGCTGACTATGTTAAAAACATGATCACAGGCGCAGCACAGATGGACGGCGCGATTTTGGTTGTATCAGCCACTGATGGCCCAATGCCACAGACTCGTGAGCACATCCTACTATCACGCCAAGTTGGTGTACCATACATCATGGTATTCATGAACAAATGTGATATGGTAGATGACGAAGAGCTACTAGAACTTGTAGAGATGGAAGTACGTGAATTGCTATCAAGCTACGACTTCCCTGGCGATGACACACCAATCATCAAAGGTTCTGCCCTAGAAGCGCTAAACGGCGGCGAAGGCAAATACGGTGAGCCAGCGGTACTAGAACTACTAGACACCTTAGACAGCTATATTCCAGAACCAGAACGCGCTATCGACAAACCATTCTTGATGCCAATCGAAGACGTGTTCTCAATCTCTGGTCGTGGTACTGTTGTGACAGGTCGTGTTGAATCAGGTATCATCAAAGTAGGCGAAGAGATTGAAATTGTTGGTATCAAACCAACCGCCAAAACCACTTGTACAGGCGTTGAAATGTTCCGCAAATTGCTAGACGAAGGTCGTGCAGGCGAGAACTGTGGTGTGTTACTACGTGCTACCAAACGTGAAGACGTACAACGTGGACAAGTACTAGCCAAACCAGGTTCAATCAAACCACACACCAAATTTGATGCAGAAGTATACGTACTATCAAAAGAAGAAGGTGGACGTCATACCCCATTCCTAAATGGTTACCGCCCACAATTTTACTTCCGTACCACTGACGTAACTGGCGCAATCCAATTACCAGAAGGTACCGAAATGGTAATGCCTGGTGACAACGTTGAGATGGCAGTGGAACTTATCCACCCAATCGCAATGGACCAAGGTCTACGTTTTGCGATCCGTGAAGGCGGTCGTACGGTAGGCGCAGGTGTTGTTGCCAAAGTAAACGAATAATCGTTACTTGGCAGTTATTATAAAAAAGGAGTCACTTCGGTGGCTCTTTTTT
>RRZU011016132.1_pt1 | contig 28677 bp, 28 predicted proteins | sample 2165561 | NCBI WGS metagenome assembly RRZU01 (sample SAMN10456909, study PRJNA506462) | wastewater metagenome | isolation source: wastewater sludge | place: USA: Moscow, Idaho | reverse complement strand
GCCAATAGTAAAACTGTTGATATGAGCGGAATCATAGGATATGATTCAAAGAAATTTCCAATTACCTCATTTGTGTAGACTAAATAATCAACAGCGATGAAGTTATAGCGTAATCCGAATTCACTCCAGAAGAAGTATTCAGCAAAAGCATTGAGAATAATTAATGAAATATAGATAAAGAAGAGACTATAATATGTGTATTGTCTCCATCTATTTCTGATTGAAGGAAAACGAAGGCGTATGGAATAACTTATTATTCTATATAATAAAATGTAACAAATGATTCTTGTCAGGGCTGTGTTGAATTCCTTTAGGGGCGTATTGAAAAATTGCAATATGATAAATGTGACACCAAGCAATCCATAAATAATAAACGTCCAAGGTTTTGTATATTTGTCTTTTGAGAAAAATAATAGGAATACCCAGAAAAAAGAAAAGCTGAGTGTCGCAAAAAATAAATCATTGAATGCTCCTAGAATGAATATCTGTATCCACTCAATAAAAGAATAGTCAACAACTGTAGTTGGGTTGAAAAGTAGAACTATTCTCAGCACTAATCCCAGTAAAATAATTAGACCTGAAATCTTAAGAAATGCAGATCCTATAAGTTTTAGATTTTTCATGTCATATTTATAATATATTTTAGTTGAATACGTAGCATGATAACTCGTTATTCCTTCTAATTTAGTATATAATATGCAAAGATAATTTTTTTATTTTAAAGATTAAAATATTTTTTCATTAATTGAACGTTTTCTTTCAGAAATTGTATAAGTCAACATTTGCGAATGTTAATTCTTTAGTTATGCATAGTGTGTTTTTTTTCGTGAAACAGATAAGAAAGAATATCAAAACAAAGCTGATGTTTTTTAAAAATACAGAAAGATAAAAGATTATTTCTATCATATATATCATCGTTTTATTAATAAAATAGGCTATTGCAAATAAATAAAAACTTCGTTATTTATTTTGTTCTTATCTCTTCTTACTGTATCTTTGCATAATAATATAGTCTTCAGGCAAGTTTAAGCCACAGAATTCATTTTGAATAAAAAAAAGAGAAGATATGAAAAAGACATTTTTAATTATTGTATTAATAATACTAATACCTTTGACAATGATAGCTGAGAGCTATTCATCTTTGTGGAAAAAATATCTATATAATATTGATAATGGGCATCCACAGACAGCATCTGTTGTGCTTAACAAGATTATTTCAAAGGCTACTTTAGAAAAAAAATACGGTGAAGTAATCAAGGCTGAATTTGAGATGTGTAGGAATAAAATAGAGATTTCTCACGACTCTTTAGATTTTGTTATTGGTAGTTTAAAGCAAAAAGCATTATCAGCTAAAAAAACGAATAAAGCTATTGCTTCTATATACTATAGTGTGCTGGGAACGGTGTATGAAAATCAATTCAGTGATTGTCCGGATTCTTTAGCTGAAGCTAAAAAATATTTCAAAGAATCGTTAGTACATCCAGAAATATTGGCAAATGAACAGGCTAAAAATTATGAACCCATGATGATAGATGGGGTTGATAGCCATATATTTTATAATGATCTTCTGCATGTGATTGGATTTGCTGCAAAAGACTATAAAACTCTTTACGAATGGTATCAGAACCACAATAATAGAAGTGCTGCATGCCTTTGTGCATATTATATGACCAAGCGTGATATTACCGATGATTGCCCAGAAATGTGCAAATCGGCATATCTTCAGAAAATAGATTCCTTAATAGATGCTTACCAAGATTTAGATGTGGCTGGTGAATTGGCAATAGAGCATTATAACTTTATGGACAAGGCAACAGATGCGACAGCAGCCGAAAAAATTGATTATATTAATTATGCGTTGAGTAAATGGGGAAAATGGAAAAGAATGAATATCCTAAGAAATGCATATAGTAGACTCACTTTGCCTAGTTATCTAGTTGATTTAGGACAGTCTGTTCAAATACCAAACACAGAAAGAACTGTAGAAATACGGCAAATTACCAACGTCGCTGCTATTACAATGACTGTCACAAAGCTTAAAACAAAAGAGGCTTTAAAAATAGACGTGTCTAATAATGATGGCTATTCAAAGATAGCCAAGATGCTAATGAGAGAAACTGCTGTTTCTGTGACGCATAGATATATAGGCATACCTAATTATAAGGTGAGCTGCGATTCTATGAAGATGCCAAAACTTGATAAGGGTGTTTATCTAGTTGAGTTTACGACAGATAATAAAAGTATTAGACCAGAAAGAATGTTGTTGCATGTTTCTGATATGTATGCACTTACAGAAGGTTTGCCCGATGACAATTTAAGAATAGTTGTAGTTAGTGCAACGACTGGTCAACCTATTCCTGGAGCCAAAATAAAACTCACCGAAGATTTATGGAAAAGCAATAAAAGAATTAATAAAGTATTAACAACACTGGTTGCTGATAAGCATGGAGAAGCTATGTTTAATCATAAGAGTAGAGGTGAATTGAGAATGTACATTTATACGGACCAAGATATGTTTTGTCCCGAAATTTCTACAAGATCAGGCTTTTATTATTATGAGGGAGATTCAAAACATGCAGATGTTGTGAATTTGTATACTGATAGAGCTTTATACCGTCCTGGACAAACAGTTAATGTCAATGCGATAGCTTTTTCTGTGGACCATGATAAGGACAAATTATCAGTGAATGCAGGTAAAGATATTACGCTAAAATTATATGACTCAAATTATGACCTTGTAAAAGAGTTGAATGTTGTCACAGATGAATATGGCAGTGCTTCGGCAAAGTTTGAACTTCCAAAGACAGGACGTACTGGAGAGTATAATCTTCAAACACAAAATGGACGTGTATCTTTCAACGTTGAGGAATATAAACGTCCAACATTCGACGTAAATTTTGATAAGTTAACTGCGGCTTATAATAGTGGAGATACTGTTAAGTTTACTGGTACGGCTAAGAGCTATGCTGGTGTTCCGATTCAAAATGCAAAGGTGAAATATACCGTTACACGAAGACCGAATAGATTGTGGTGGAGATTTAGTTCAGAAAATGATGTAGTTGTTGTAAAAGACACCATAGAAAGTGATATTAATGGAAAATTTAAAATTCCTGTAAAGCTTAGTCTGCCAGCAAACAATAGTAATGCTGCGAGATATTATACATATGCTGTCAATGTTCAAGTTACTGACCTCGGTGGTGAAACTCATGAGGCAGAAACATCAATACCTTTGGGTGACAGAAATACAGTCTTTACTGTTGATATACCACAGCGTATAGAACGTGATAGTTTGAAGACAATAACTTTTGAGTATAGTAATATAGCGGGAGAAAAAGTAGACGGGAAAGTCTATTATAAAGTTGATGGCAACCCATATACAGCCAAGACAAATGTAGCAACAGACATTACGGCGATGAATTTAAAAAGTGGCGCTCATAAACTTGAGGCTATATGCAATGGTGATACCATTTTGACAAAATTTGTCGTCTTTTCGATGAAGGATAAAAAACTTGTTGAACCTACACGTGATTGGTTTTATATAAGTAATGACCATTTCCGCAATGATGATAAGCCTGTTTATATTCAGTTGGGAACTTCAGATTCTCATGTGCACGTTGTGTATTCAATTGTAGCAGGAAAAAAAGTTGTTGATAATGGAACTTTAGAAATGTCAGCTAATGAAGTTTATACCCGTGGGTTTAAATATAAGGAAGAATATGGTGATGGATTAACTCTTAATTATGCTTGGGTTAAAAATGGAATAATGTACCATCACTCAGCAGCGATAAGAGGGGCATCGCCTGATCGAAAACTCAACCTTAAATGGACAACATTCCGTGATAGATTGACTCCTGGACAAAAGGAGACATGGACGCTGTCTGTGATAGATGAAAAAGGCAAACCTGCTAAGGCACAATTGATGGCAACAATGTATGATATAAGCTTGGACGCAATATATCCACATGATTGGAATTTAGATGTGAATTTAAATAAATTTGTCGCATCACTCTTATGGAATGGTACAATATTTGGAAATAGATCTCTTTACGGAGAGATGCCTATTAAATATCTGAATCAAAATGATTTAGATATTACACATTTTATAGACTTAGATTTAGATTATATTGAGGCAGCTTATTCAGGGCTGGGCTCACTCAATATTAAATGGCCAAAAGCATTGCAAGATCAAAAATTTACTGGACCAGTAATCAGGTATGATATGGTTACCAAAGCTACTGCAATGCCGCTATTTGAAGCAAAATCAATTAGTCAATCAAGAAATATATCAAACATAAAGACTAAGAACGATAACGTGAGAAATAATCTGGATGAGACAGCTTTGTTTTATCCAGCACTTCAAACAGATAAAAATGGAAATGTGTCATTAGCATTTACTTTGCCCGAAAGTGTTACGACTTGGAAGTTTATGGGACTTGCTCATGACAAGAATATGAATAGTGGAATGATTACTGCTGAGGCTGTGGCAAATAAGAACTTGATGATAATGCCTAATGTGCCTCGTTTTGTGAGATTGGGTGATAATGCCACAATAACTGCTCGCATAATTAATAACACTGATAAAAGACAGATTGCTAAGGCATATATGACAATTATAGACCCTGAAACAGAAAAGGTCTTGCTGGAAAATCAGTTGCCCGTAACATTAGAACCGAATGGTAGTAGCAGTGTTAATTTTAAGTTCTCGCCATCTGAAGTTAAAATGAATGATACAAAGTCTCCAGTTATTTGTAGAATGACGATTGAAGGCAAAAACTTTAGTGATGCAGAACAGCACTATCTACCGATACTCTCTGATAAAGAGCATGTGGTTACAACCATAGCTTTTAGTCAGAACACCCCTGGTATCTACAAACTTGATATTGATAAGCTGTTTCCCGTAAAAGAGAATAGTAATAAGTTGACGCTGGCATACACAAACAACCCTGCATGGATGATGATAGAGTCAATGCCATCAGTAGCAAAATCCAATGTAAATAATGTTATCAGTTTGGCAGCAAAGTATTATACCAATAGTATTTCTGCCTATTTGCTTAAAAATCTAGGAAATACAGATTCTTTAAACTTGCTGAATAGATATAAAGAGGATGCACTCTATGGAATGAGACAGCTGCAGAATCTTGATGGTTCTTATAGCTGGTGGTCAGGTATGCAGGGAAGCTTATATATGACAGTTGAAGTGACAGAAATGCTACAACGACTCAACACGATGATCGGCGAACAGCCAGCAACTAGCCAGATGATAAATCAAAGTATGAAATATTTATCTGATGAGGTTGCTGAAAATGTTGCTGATTTGAAGAAACTTGAGAAACAAGGAATAAAAAACTTGTTGCCAGATGAAACTTCAATAAGATATTTATATATATGTGCGTTGCGAAATAGCGGACTTGATACTCCAAATAGTAAGTATTTAATAAAGTTACTGGAGAAACGTAGCAATGTTTTCACAATATATGGTAAGGCAAAGATGGCTGTCATATTTGCAAAATGCGGAAACAAGGAACTTGCAAATCAATATCTGGCTAGTATAAAGGAATATTCTGTTTACACAGATGAAATGGGACGCTACTTTGATACCGATAGAGCAGAATATTCATGGTTTGACTATAAGATTCCTACAGAGGTTGCTGCGATAGAAGCTTTAAAACTAGTTTCACCTAATGACAAGCAGACTATCGCAGAGATGCAGAGATGGCTTTTGCAGAGTAAACGTACACAGAATTGGGATACTCCTATTAACTGTGTAGATGCTGTGTATGCATTTCTTCAGGGAGAAACATCTGAAAGTATTTCTGGCTATGGAGATAATACAGTGTTGAAACTGAATGGCGAGAAACTAAAGACAACTCAACCAACACTCGGAAGAAATGTGGTTCGTGCTGAGGTAGTTGGTAAGTATTTTGGAACATTTACAGCAGAAAAGAGTTCTTCAAATCTTAGTTGGGGAGCTGCCTATGCAGAATTTGACCAGAAAATATCTGATATAGAAAGTAATTCTATGTCACTTTCTGTTAAGCGAGAACTCGTTGATGCTACTGGTATGCTGATTAAAGATAATCATATATTGAAGGTTGGAGATAAAATTACGGTTAGACTCACGATAAAAGCCAACCGTGATTACGACTTTGTTGATGTGCAGGATAAGCGTGCTGCATGTCTGGAACCTGTAGATCAAACAAGTGGTTATGGATGGGGATATTACTATGCACCTGGCGACGATGCAACAAATTATTATTTTGATCGTTTATCTAAAGGTACTCATGTTATTGAGACAAATTATTACATTGATCGTGAAGGAGAATATATGAGTGGAATATGTACAGCACGTTGCACATACAGTACCGAGTTTAGTGGACGTGATAAGGCAATGAAATTAAATATTAAAGATGAAAAATAAATTAATTATAAGTATGATGTTTTTGTTGGCAGCGTTAAATGCTTCTGCTCAGAAACTATCAATTGAAAACGAAGTTATTAATGTTGGTCAGGTACTATATAGAGTTCCTGTTAAGGCAGAATTTAAGTTAAAAAACAAGAGTGTGCATACTTTACATATACAAGAAGTTGAAACATCTTGTGGATGCACTAGTGCTGATTATCCTAAGACTGTAGCCGGCAACAACGACTTTACAATTTCAGCAGAGTACAATGCAGAAACATTGGGACACTTTCAAAAAATGCTTTGTGTGTATAGTAACGGTAGTAAAAAGCCAATCATACTAACAATAAAAGGTGTTGTTGTTAGTGAGTTGAAAAGTTTTTCTGGTGAGTATACTTACACATTGGGTAATATTAAAACCGATGTTCATAATGTGGAATTTGATAATGTGAATATTGGCGATAACCCAAAGCAAAAAATCTATATGTTGAATACATCAGAAGAAACAGCAGAACCCGTATTCATGCATTTGCCAAATTATCTTGAGGTAGAAATGTATCCTGCTAAGATTGCGCCACATCATACTGGTGTTGCTGTGCTATCTCTTGATTCAAAGAAATTACATGATCTAGGATTGAATCAAACTGATATTTATTTGGGATTTGCTCCTGGTGATACGGTTGCTGATGATAAATTGATAACGGTTTCTTCTGTTTTACTTCCTGCTTTCCAAAATCTTACGGCAAAAGAAATTGCAGATGCTCCTAAAATCAAACTTTCAACAGATGTGCTTGACTTAGGAAGTTTCAAAGGAAAGAAGAAGTTAAAAGGAGATATAGAAATTAAGAATAGTGGTAAATCTGTGTTGGAAATAAGAAACTTACAGATGTTCACAATGGGACTTGAAGTTTCTTTGAACAAGACAAAGATTCAACCAGGTGAGAGTGCTAAACTAAAAGTCTCAGCTTATGCGGAACAGATTAAGAACATAAGAAGTAAACCGCGTGTTCTTATGATTACAAATGATCCAAGCATGAGCAAGGTGACTATTGAGATTAAAGTAAAAAAATAAAGTAAATGCTTCAGATTGAGATAGATAATGGTAGTGGCTTTTGCTTTGGTGTCACTACGGCAATCAAAAAGGCAGAAGAAGAACTTGCTAATGGCGAGATTTTGTACTGCCTTGGAGATATTGTTCATAATGGAATGGAGGTTAAGCGACTTCATGAACACGGTTTGGTCACAATAGACCATGATCAGTTGGCAGAGCTGCACAATGTAAAGGTGTTGCTTCGTGCTCACGGTGAACCTCCAGAGACTTACGAAATAGCAAAACGAAATAATATAGAGATTATAGATGCTACATGTCCTGTTGTGCTACAATTACAGAAGAGGATAAAAAAGCAATATGAAAATCATGATGTTAAATCGGCTGACAATAGACAAATAGTAATATTTGGTAAGAATGGTCATGCAGAGGTTCTTGGACTTGTCGGTCAAACTCATAGTGAAGCTATCGTCATTGAAAAATTTGATGATGTTAAGAAGTTGGACTTCAATCGTGATATCTACCTTTATTCACAGACAACAAAGAGTCTTGATGAATTTCACAATATAATACAGTATATTCAGACGCATATATCAAAGACTTCTACCTTTAAGAGTTTTGATACGATATGCCGTCAGGTTGCAAACAGAATGCCGAATATTGCTCTGTTTGCTGGAAAACATGATGTTGTGTTATTTGTTGCAGGACGAAAAAGTTCAAACGGTAAAGTTCTCTTCAAGGAATGCCAGATTGTGAATAGCAACAGTCATCAGATAGAAAGTCCTGAAGAAATAGATATGTCGTGGTTTGATGGCGTTTCTTCGGTAGGCATTTGTGGAGCGACAAGTACTCCAAAATGGCTTATGGAAGAATGTCGCGACTATATATTAAGGAGACAGACAGTATAAAAACAAAGAAGGCATCTTTTCTCACGAAAAGATGCCAAATAAAAAGCAGTAATTAACTCAAAATTTATAATCTTAATTGAATCTATTACGCTTTTTTCGCCAAAGTACCGAATTTAAAATAAATACCGGTACGTCGAAATTAACATAAACAAAAACTTAATTATTATTAGTATCACGCTAGATACTTTTCTTTGATTGCAAAGATACTAATAAAATTTATATTTTTCAAATTTTGTTCAACGAACAGACCGTTTTTTTCAGCCAAAAGTTACTTGTAATACGCTAACTGTTTATGGTGATAGTCTATTATGCCTCTTGGCACGCATCATTAAACTTTTGCATCAGCCATTCACTTTGTTCTTGAATGGTCATATTGCTGTTGTCTAATTCTATAGCATCGTCAGCTTTTCGCAATGGGCTAACTTCTCTATGGCTGTCAATATAGTCGCGTTGTTTTACATTTTCAAGAATATCATCAAAGTCTGCTGACATTCCTTTTTCATTTAATTCGTCAAATCTACGCTTTGCACGAACCTCGGCTGAAGCTGTAACAAAGATTTTAAGTTCGGCTTCTGGGAAAACAGTTGTTCCAATATCACGGCCGTCCATAACCAATCCTTTGTCTTTACCCATGCGCTGTTGCTGTGCAACCATTGCTTCACGTACAAAAGGAATTGCAGCAATGTTGCTTACATGGCTGCTAACTTCAAGCGTGCGGATTTCTTTCTCAACAAGTTCGCCATTCAGATACGTATCAGGACGTCCTGTTTCATTATTAAATACAAATGATATTTGGATGTCACTCATTCGTTTTTCCAACTCAGCGGTTTTGACAGATCCGTCTTCGTTGAAAAGATTGTTTTGCATTGCAAATAATGTTACAGAACGATACATTGCGCCAGTGTCGACGTATACATAACCTATTTTTCTAGCCAGATCCTTAGCCATGGTACTCTTACCACAAGATGAGAATCCGTCGATAGCGATAGTTATTTTCTTCATAAAGAGTATGCTATATTTATTATTAATGAATTACTACTGATATGATATTTGCCGTAAGCAATATTCAGTTTGAAACGTTCTAAATTGATACCTCCTCCTAAAGAGAATCCAGCTCCGTGACTGCTTTCCTCATCGTTAGTATTGGTAATCTTCATCTCGTTTGCCCGTCTGAAATTATATCCTGCGCCAACCCATATATTGGGTGACAGCATTACATCTAATCCTGCGACAAAATGATTTATAAATTTATAGTCCCATTTCGTAAGATCAACCATCGTAGCTGAAACTCTGAATGGGGTGTTTGTTAACTTTTTGCTTAATCCAGCCTGCAAGTCAAAAGGCATTTTCTCAAATTCATCATTGTAAGCTTTCAGTTGTCCTCCAAGATTCTTTGCAACAAGCGACAATGACCATTCATTATCAGGGTCGTAATAGTTTATACCAAGGTCAACGCCCATTGCGATAGAGTTGTAGTCTCCTATATACGATGTGATAAATTTTGCCGTGATTCCACCCGCAAGTCTATCTGTGAGAAGATATGAAAAATAAGCTCCGAGAGAAATATCCTTTGCAATGAAATCACCAGTCTGAACATTATTCTCGTCAACTTCCTTCATAGAACCATAATCAATATACTGTGCCGAAACAGCCCAAGAAGCACGTTCTTTCACAATTCTATTGAAAGATGCACTTGCAGTGTTGACACCTTGCATATAGTTCATGTAGTTTAGGTTGATGGTCTTATCGCTGACACTTGACAATAAGGCTGGATTGTTGAAAATCATAGACTCATCGTCTTCTATTATCGTGATATTATCACCACCCAAAGCTGCTGCATGAGCACTTGCAGGAAGACGCAGAAAGTTGTATCCTGTCTGACTTTCCTGTGATATTGCTGAGACACAAAAAAGACTCATAATAAGTGCACATGCCGTTTTTTTCATTTATTTTTCCTAATTATTTCGCAAAGATACTGCTTTTTCCAAATATAAGCATTACTTTTGTGTCACAAAGTTATAACGCTGTATGAAATGAAATGTTTTCTAAAAAGAGGAAATATAAATAACGTATAGCGCAGAGAAATAAAACAAGTAGGTTACTAAATTACTACTTAGACTGATATCATTTTTTTATCATTTTTTGTTGGTTTAGAATTACATTTCAAGCCATACAAATAGCTGTGATATGATGATATTTAGATGATGTTGGATTGTATAACAGATAGAATGCTTAAATGTAAACTCGGAATATAAAAAGACAGATCTTATTTCACAAGATTTGCTATACCGATAAACTTTAAATAATAATATGACAGCTGACGAGATTTTAGTTAAGGTTAATGAATTTTTAGACAACCTTAGATATGACAGAAAGCCTAATGGCTTGTATGATCCCATAAAATATGTATTGTCTATGGGTGGTAAGCGCATACGTCCAACGCTTATGTTGTTGGCATATAATCTTTATAAGGATGATCCTGAAAGTATTTTAATGCCGGCATGCGCATTGGAAACATACCATAACTATACTCTTTTGCACGATGATCTTATGGATAATGCTGACGTGCGCAGAGGAAAAACCACAGTACACAGAAAATGGAATGCCAATACTGCTATTCTTAGTGGTGATTCAATGCTTGTCTTAGCTTATGAACGCATGTCAAATTGTGGTGCTAAGTATTTAAAAGACGTGTTAGATGTTTTCACAGAAACTGCTTTGGAGATAGGTGAAGGACAGCAATACGACATGGATTTTGAAACTCGTAATGATGTTACTGAAGGCGAATATGTAGAAATGATTCGTCTCAAAACTAGCGTGTTGCTAGCTTGCGCAATCAAGATAGGTGCTATTCTTGCTGATGCTCCGAAAGAAGATCAGGAAAATCTTTATAAGTTTGGTGAACTAATAGGCCTAGCCTTCCAACTTCAGGATGATTATCTTGATGTATATGGTGATGCAAAGGTGTTTGGCAAAAAAATAGGTGGAGATATTACTAGCAACAAGAAAACATACATGCTAATTAATGCCTTTAATAGGGCTAATGATCTGCAGCGAAAGGAATTGGAGTCACTGATTGGAGCTGAAACATTTGATAGAGATGAGAAAATTGCTGCAGTGACACGTCTCTATAATGAAATAGGTATAGACAAGTTGGCTCAACAAAAGATAGAATATTATTTTGAGCAGAGCCGCAAATATCTTGATGCTGTGAATGTAGATGATTCTAGAAAATCAGAATTGGCGCTATATGCACAGAAGATGATGAAACGTAAATATTAATCATGATTTCATTTACTGATACTCATACTCATTTAGACGGCGAGGAATTTGCCAATGACCTCAACGAGGTTGTTGAAAGAGCGAAGGATGCCGGCGTCGTAAGAGTGCTGATTCCTGCTATTGATTTGAATAATGTAAATCCTGTTGTTGAATTATGCAACAGATATCAAGGTTATGCTTATCCGATGGTAGGACTCCATCCCGAAGAGGTAAAGGCTGATTGGGAAACGGTTCTTCATAAAATGAGAGAAATAATGGATTCAAATCCTGACTTCATCGCTATTGGAGAAGTGGGACTAGACTATTATTGGAGTCGTGAATTTGAAAAAGAACAATTGCTGGCATTTGAAGAACAAGTAAAATGGTCGGTAGAAGCACAATTACCATTGATGATTCATTGTCGAAAGGGACAGAACGAAATGGTGACAATACTGAAAAAATATGAGAAAGATTTGCCGGGTGGCGTCTTTCATTGTTTTACCGGAAATCAGAATGAAGCAGAACAGTTGTTACAATTTGACAAGTTTGTTCTTGGAGTAGGAGGTGTTTTGACCTTCAAAAGTAGTCATCTTCGTGAAGATTTACCGGCTGTTGTTCCATTAGAAAGGATCGTTCTTGAAACCGACAGCCCTTATATGGCACCAGTTCCACATCGCGGAGAACGCAATGAAAGTTCTTTTGTGAAGCTAGTTTTGGAAAAATTAGCAGAAGTGTATGGTGTTTCAGAAGAGAAAGTAGCCGAAATTACAGAAGCTAACGTGAACAGAATATTCTTCAGCAAGAATAGTTAATAATGATCGTAGCATTTACGATATATCATCTAAATTATTGCTGAATCTGTTGTAACAAGTTACTCATGCTCTCTAGTTTGCGTTTCATCGTTATAAACCAATAAATAACGTAGCTAGAACGTAGCTTGCCGTAGCTGAATATTGGCTTCTATTCTCAGCAAATTCTTTAAACAAGGAACTTTCAAGCACGAACGTAGCTACGTATCTGTTTTTTAAAAAAAGCTTTGGGGGAAACTCCATATTTTGGTATGTCTTTTGTTATGCCAAATGATAGAAAATCAAAGCTATGTTTAACTTCTTAACGATAGATTTGCTGTCCTTCTATTTTCGCAATGCGTTTGATTTTTAGATTCAAACACCAAGGAATTTGCTGATAGGAATTCATAAAAAAACAATATATAATCATTATGTTGTTTATAGATGGGTGTATCAATAATACCTAAAAGAGCTGTCAAAATGAGTGAGATAGCTTTTTTAAACAAGCATTAAGTCAGGCTATTGGCTATAAAATTAACTATTAGATAGTTGAACTAAAAAAACTGTTATTCTTAAAAAGAATTACAGTTTAATACAAATTTTATTAATTTGTTGCAAAAGTCAAACATTTATACTAACTTTGTAACCAAATTAATATATAATATGTCACATCACAATTTAGATTCACTTGACAAGAAAATTCTTCGTCTAGTTTCAGAGGATGCTAGAGTCCCTTTTTTGGAAGTTGCACGTGCGTGCAATGTTAGCGGTGCTGCCATTCATCAGCGTATTCAGAAACTAACAGCACTTGGAGTACTAAAAGGTTCTCAGTTTATCATTGATCCTGAAAAAATCGGTTACGAGACATGTGCTTATGTAGCACTGTATCTTAAGAATCCTGAGAAGCATGATGTAGTAGTTGCTGCTTTGAAGAAGATTCCTGAGGTAATAGAATGTCATGCCACAACGGGCGGTATGGACCTTTTCATCAAGATGTATGCAAGAAACAATCATCATTTAATGGAAATAATTCACGATAAATTGCAACCATTGGGATTATCACGAAGTGAAACAATCATCTCATTCAACGTTTCAATAGATCGTCAGTTGCCAATTCTTGATAATCTTGTAGAGGATGAAGATGAGAATGATGAGGATGTTATTTCAGATTAAAATTTGATTTTAAAAATATCTTGAAGGTGAATGCATAATGATTGCATTCACTTTTTTTGTGTTCTTCGGTTGATACACATTTCCATTTGTTATAATCGGGAAAAAATGTATCTGCATTTGTAGGACAATCATCAATTTCGGTGATATACAGTTTGTCCGCAATATGAATAGCTTCATCGTATATCTTGCCGCCACCAATAATAAAAATCTCGTCTTCATTTTTGCATGAATGAATAGCATCATTAATGGAGTTCATACATTCGCATCCATCAATGTGTTTTTTACTATTTGAGATAACAATGTTTCTTCTATTCGGCAATGCTCCAAAGGGCAACGACTCAAAAGTTTTTCTTCCCATAATCACCGTATGTCCGGTCGTTAGGGCTTTAAATCTTTTCATGTCATCACCAATGCTGTATAAGAGTTTGTTCTTATAACCGATTGCTCTGTTTTTTGCTACTGCAGCAATGATAGATATAATCATTCAATAATAGTAGTGTCTTCTTGAGGGATATGCGAACTCTTTATCTTCCATTCTTGTGGATAAAGGTTGTTGGCTCTGTTTCCGATATTCTTTGCGAATCCAATTGGATGTTTCTGGTATGTAAGCAAAACAATGCCTTTTGGGGCTTCGCTGTTTAATGTTATAGCTTCTTTTCTAAGATAGGCTATCGCTTGGTTATAGTCGATCTCCACTTTGGCATATTCATTCTCGTCAAGGTATGTTGACATCGCTTTTGAATGGTGAGGGATAGCTTGTTTACCCTTTATGGTGTCAGGTTCTACACCATTATACAAAACATGTAATGGTTTGAGAGCTTTTGCATCAATGTTGCTCATAGACATTTTGCCATCATAATCACCATGTTTCTGCAATACAGCCATAAAGATTCCTTCTCCACGAGTCTTTCCTGGAATAAACCTATACACAGGATTCTTGTCGATAAGACTTCCTGTGATATTCCATTCAGCTTTTGTTTCTATATTAATGAAATCTGCTCCAAGATTATCTGCAATCCAAGCCACATTTTCCTCGTCTTCATGAGCGTTGAAAGTACAAGTAGAATATATAAGTATTCCTCCTGGCTTGAGACAGTCCCAGATATCACTTACGATTTCGCGTTGTAGTTTCTGACAATCATTTACATTCTTAGTGCTCCATTCATTTATCGCACCTTCATCTTTTCTGAACATACCTTCGCCAGAACATGGCACGTCTGTAAGAATTACATCAAACATCAGTTTACTTTTCTGGTAGTCTTTTGCATAATTGTTAGTTACACATATATCTTGAACGCCGAATTTCTGAATATTCTCATTAAGAATCTGCGAACGTTGTCTTATGGGTTCGTTGCTGAACATCTTGCTTCCTTGTGGTAAAGCAGACATGGCGCATGTAGTTTTTCCTCCAGGGGCTGCACATAAATCAAGCATTAGTACCTTGTTTTTTACCACCTGTTTTAAAACGTGATATACAAACATTGATGAAGCCTCCTGTACATAGTAAAGTCCAGCATGAAGCAGTGGATCAAATGTGAAATTAGGACGTTTCGTCAGATACATTCCATATTCGCACCATTCAATGTCTTCATCTTTTAGAGGAATATTTATATGATGGATGTCAGCCTTGAAAGGATTGATGCGTATGCTTACAGGAGGTTCTTCAGACATGCCTTTTTCAAAAGCAGCATATAAATCTTCGCCCATTAGATGGCGTGTATAATCGATAAATTCTTTAGGGAGGTTCATACTTTATATTATATAATAGTGCAAATTTAAAAAAAAAAATGTTCCTTTGCAACTAAATTACAATACGTTTCGTCTAACATTCAGAAATAATAAAAAAATATATATTATGAAACAGATTTTAATAGCATTGGCAGTAGCCCTTACGCTTAGTACATCTATGCAGGCAAGAGTTCATTTGCATCGTCACACACCTCGCACAGAGGCTGCTATTGCGAAGGCTGACTCCGCAAAAAATCAAGGAGTTGAGGCTTACTCTGATACAACCTCAAATTATAATAAGGCTGTAGATGATACAACTTACACAAGTTCACCAGCTAGTAGTAAGTATGATCATGATTATGATTTTGACGACAGCAATTGGTTTGTTAAAGCCATAGCAGGAACAATGGGTGTAGGTGGAATCATCATTGTAGTTTTAATCTTACTTCTTGGTGCTTTGATATGTCTTGCTCCATTAATCGTAGTGATATTAGTGATAAGATACTTGATAAAGCGACATAACGATAGCGTAAAACTGGCAGAAAAAGCGATGGAAACTGGACAGCCAATACCTAGTGCTGTTAGACCATCAAAAGTCTATACAAAAGAGGAACAGTGGCAGCGTGGAATCAAAAATGCGTCTATAGGATTAGGATTGATGATACTTTTCTGGTTTATTGATGCTGATGCAATTATCGGAGTAGGTGCGCTAATATTATGTATGGGTGTCGGACAGATGGTTATAGCACGTACTTCACCAAATAAGCATGACGATTCTAATAATAATTCAGATGTTGATTTAAATGCTTAATCACTTTTCCTGATAACTATAAAATAAACTATAGTGAAAGAATTAGACGATATATCTCTAGTTACGCAGGTGGCTGTGTTTCACAACAGAAAGGCTTTCGATAAGCTTGTTGTGAAATATCAGTCTCCAATACGTCGTTTCTTTCTTACTCAGACTGGTGGAGACAATCAATTAAGTGATGATTTGGCACAAGACACATTCGTTAAAGCTTATACCAACATAACTAAATTTCATGGATTGTCGAGTTTCTCAACATGGTTATATCGAATAGCCTATAATACTCTCTATGACTATTTTCGCCGCAATAAGACAACTGATGATATAGATAATGCACCGGCTGTTTCAAACCGGAACTCTGAGAATGGTGACAGTAATTTGAAAATGGACCTTAACGATGCAATGCAGATACTTTCTGACAAAGAACGTTCCTGTATCTCATTGCAATTGATTGAGGGACAAAGCATTGACAAAATAGCTGAAATCACTGGTATGAATCAAGGGACTGTAAAAAGTCACTTGTCTAGAGGAAAACAGAAACTGACGAATTTTCTAAAACAGAATGGATATGATTGATAACAAAATAGATGATGAACTTTTAGCGAAGTTCTTTGAAAACAATAAGATTGGCGACATTCCTGATGATGGATTTTCAGATAGAGTGATGCATACTCTGCCGAAGCATAATGAGTGGCTAAACACTCTATGGACAGCAGTTTGTGCTATTGCAATATTTGCATATTTTATTTTCTGTAATGGATTTAATGTTCTTAAATTGGCTATTCTTAATATCTTTGGTGATATTTCAGGAGCAGCAGTGTCGGTTCATTTCGGCAATCTCACTCCGATACTAATTTATATAGGCATTGTTACAATCACGCTTGTTGCTGCATATAATGTTATCATGCGCGAGCGTCATATAGTTTGATTGGTTACAAGAATTAAAGTGTAACTTATCAATCATTTTATAGTATTATATTTACAGATATGAATCGCGTGTTCATTCTGTAAATATAATGCTGTGTTTATGCACTATTGCATTTGTCTTGTTTATCATTTAGTCAATGATTTTTTCGCTCGCAATCATAAAAGAACTTTGCTTTTATGAAAATGGCGTGAATCAAATGCTAAGTATCACAGCCATTGCTTGGCTTTATTAACATGTATATGTTGTTGAAATTCATGTATCACTATGCAATAACTGTTAGAATTATGTATTCTCCTAAACAAATCTTTATGCATCCAGAATGTATATATGAGCGATTTTATGTAAAGAATGTTTTAACAAAATAATCGATGTCTTTTGTTATTTTCTTTCTTAGAAAAGGCTTTGTGGTTATGAATCTATTTTCTTATCCAATTATTCTGTTTATCTTTCTTAAAAACTCATAGCTCAACTTGTCGTGATGAGTTTTTATTTGGCTGAGATAAATAAATGTAGTATATTTGCAGCTCATTATATCTTGTAGTCTATACATATTTAATAATACATGTACATTTAAATACGAGATTGTAACGATTAAAGACTAAAATGCAGCAAAAGTGCAAGAATGATAAATATTAAACTTTTAAGAAAACAGTAATGGAATATGCACTAGTAACAGGCGCTTCACGCGGAATAGGAAAGGCTACTGCCATTAGGCTTGCCAAAAAAGGTTGTGGTATTGTTATTAATTATAAGACTAATGACGAATCAGCACAGGCAACTCTCAACGAAATAAAAACGCTTGGTGTACAGGCTGAATTGCTTAAATTTGACGTCTCTTCTGAATCAGAAATAGAATCTGCTCTTGAAAAGTGGGAAATTGAACATCCTGATGATTATATATCAGTGCTAGTAAATAATGCCGGCATAAGGAAAGATAACTTAATGATATTCATGCAGAATGATGAATGGCATCATGTTATTGATACGACGATGAATGGTTTCTTTTATATCACACGTAGATTGTTGAAGAACATGTTGACACATCGTCACGGAAGAATCATAAATATAACTTCACTTTCAGGAATAAAAGGTATGCCTGGGCAAACAAATTATTCTGCGGCAAAAGCTGCTTTAATTGGTGCTACTAAGGCTTTGGCACAAGAAGTAGCTAAACGCAAGGTGACCGTAAATGCGATAGCTCCTGGATTTATTGAGACTGATATGACAGCGGATCTTGATGTTGCAGAATTGAAGAAACTAGTTCCTGCCGGAAGATTTGGAAAGCCAGAAGAAGTGGCTGCTTTGGCAGAATTCCTAGCAAGTGATGAAGCCGAGTATATTACTGGACAGGTAATACAAGTTAATGGTGGCTTATATACATAAGTAATTAAAACTTTGCAGGCTTAGGTATGGCTTGGTGAGGATATATCCGAAGATAATATAAGTTTATATGGAAAGAAGAGTAGTTGTAACAGGCCTTGGTATTTGGTCATGTCTTGGAACTAATAAAGATATAGTTACAGAAGCGTTGAAAGCAGGCCGCTCAGGAATAGGGCTTGACAAGGATAGACTTGAATATGGCTATCAGTCAGGACTTACTGGTATTGTGGAGCTTCCCCAGCTGAAAAGTTTGCTGCATCGTAGATTAAGACAAGGCCTTTCTGAAGAGGCCGAATATGCATATATGGCATCAAGAGAGGCTTTTGCACAAGCCGGTATCGACGATGAGTTTCTTGAACAGAATGAGGTTGGCGTGATATTCGGTAATGACTCTTCTGCACGTCCCGTGATTGAGGCTGCTAATATAATGGCAGAAAAACATGATACTCAACTATTAGGTTCTGGTTATATATTCCAATCAATGAACTCTACAGTAAACATGAATCTTAGCAGTATATTTCATCTCAAAGGAGTGAATTTCTCTGTTAGTTCAGCATGTGCAAGCGGTAGTCATTCTATCGGACTAGCCTATTTACTAATAAAACAGGGATTACAGGATAGAGTGTTATGCGGTGGAGCTCAGGAAGTGAACTACTACTGTATGGCAACATTTGATGCTTTGAATGCTTTCTCAAAGCGCATGGATGAACCGCAAAAGGCATCACGTCCATTTGACAGAGATCGTGATGGACTTATTCCAAGTGGTGGCGCAGCAGCATTGATGTTGGAAGATTACGAAAGTGCTGTGAATAGAGGAGCAACAATATTAGCTGAAGTCTGTGGTTATGGTTTTTCTTCCAATGGTGGAGGTATTTCTCAACCATCTGATGAAGGAAGCGTAATAGCGATGACAAGAGCTCTTAAGGATGCCGATATGAAGGTGGATGATGTGGATTACATCAATGCCCATGCAACAAGTACCGTTCAAGGGGATATGTTTGAGGCTATGGCAATAGATAGAATGTTTCGTGGTAAGCATGCTCTGGTTTCATCAACAAAAGGAATGACCGGTCATGAATGTTGGATGGCAGGAGCCAGTGAGACGGTTTATTCTATACTCATGATGCAGAATGGATTTGTCGCTCCAAATATAAATTTTGAAAATTCGGATGAGTACAGTGAACATCTGAATCTTGCAACACAGACTGTAGAAACAGAAGTTAACACAGTATTGAATAATAGTTTCGGATTCGGTGGTACCAATTCAGCACTTGTAATTAAAAAGATATAATGATGCATCTGTCTGAAGAACTTAAAAAGAGATATACAAAAGAAAAGCTGTCTGTAAGAGAATCACAAAGAATTGCTGAATTCATTGCTTTTGGTCCCGTCGTATTCCAAGTATCAAGATTGATACTGAAATGGGGTATATTGGAAATCCTTCGTGATGAAGAATTAACTTCTGATGAGATAGCCGAGCGTATTGGCATTTCAAAATATGCTGCAAAATGCGTTATGGAGGCTTCGCTTACAATAGGAACAGTATTGGTCAATGTTGATAGCGGTAAGTATACGATATCGAAGATTGGATGGTTTCTGGTGAACGATCCTGCTACAATCGTAAATATAGACTTCAACCATGATGTAAACTATCTTGGTATGTTTGATTTAGAAAAGGCGCTAAAAGAAGGGCGTCCGGCTGGATTGAAACAATTAGGAAATTGGCCTACAATATATGAAGGACTTTCAACATTACCCGAAGCAGTAAAGTCTAGTTGGTTTGCATTTGACCATTTCTACAGCGACAGTTCGTTTGATGAGGCTTTGAAAATTGTATTTGCATCGTCTCCTAAAACATTGATGGATGTAGGTGGTAATACTGGTCGCTGGGCAATGCAATGTGTGACGCATGACAAAAATGTGGATGTGACAATCGTTGATTTGCCACAACAACTTGACATGATGCATGATAATATCTCAGGTAAGGAAGGCTCGGATCGAATACACGTATTTGCAACGAATCTTCTTGACGAACAAAATAGTTTGCCTGATAATTCACATTGGGATGTAATTTGGATGAGTCAGTTTCTTGACTGTTTCAGTGAAGAAGAGATACTTAGTATTTTGAAGCGTGCAGTGAAGGTTATGGACGAAGATAGTACGATGTATATAATGGAAACATTATGGAATCGTCAGAAATATGAGCCAGCAGCATTCTGTCTCACACAGATAAGTCTATATTTCACAGCAATGGCCAATGGAAACAGTAAAATGTATGGCTCTGACGAGTTGATGGAATTAGTGGATAAGGCTGGATTGAAAGTAGAAAAAATACATGATAATCTGGGACAGGGACATAGTATATTATGTTGTCGTAAGAAGAAAAATAATAAAAACAAACAATATATTTTTATGGAAAGAAACGAAATTGAAGAGAAAGTTAGAGAGTTCCTTATTGATGACTTGGAGGTTGAGGAAGATAAAATCGCTCCAGAGGCATTACTTAAAGACGACTTAGGGATTGACAGTCTTGACTTCGTTGATATCGTTGTAATAGTAGAGAAGAAGTTCGGTTTCAAAATTAAGCCTGAAGAAATGGCTGGCGTAAAGACTTTGAACGATTTCTGTGACTATATACAGTCAAAGGTTGGTTAGAAAATATGAGTGCAGAAAAGGAATGGACAGGTAAGACTAGCGGCACTAGATGGATGCACCTAAGTCTGATATGGATGATGCGCAATCTTCCATATAGGGGAGTATACTTATTTGTCTGCATCTTTGTTATTCCTTTCTGCATGTTGTTTTCACATAAGGGTTATCTTGCCATATATCATTTCTTTGCAAGACGAAGAAAAGAGAATATGGCACTCGCATTTTGGCATACATATGTAAATCATTGCATGTTTGCTGGAATTATTCTTGATCGCTTCTATACATATTCAGGAGGCAAACTGGATATTGAAGTTGAGGACAGAGACTTGTATAGTAATCTTGCAGATGCCAAAGATGGTTTTGTGATACTAAGTGCACATATAGGAAACTATGAAGTAGCCGGATACACATTAGAGGCTGAATCAAAACGTTTCAATGCTCTTGTTTATGCTGGAGAAGCTGAAACCGTGATGGAGAACAGACGCAAGATGTTTGAACGCAAGAATCGGCATATGGTCGTTATAAAGAAAGATATGAGTCATCTTTTTGAGATGAGTAATGCTCTTGCTAATGGTGAGATACTCAGTTTACCTGCCGATAGAATATTCGGAAGTAATCGCCATTATAATATTGATTTCATGGGATGCAAGGCAAAGTTCCCAGTAGGTCCGTTTGCCATTGCTGCCCAGCGAGAAGTTGCGGTATTGGCTATAAATGTAATGAAGACTGGTATTAAGAAATACCGCATACATATAAAGCAATTGCAACAGACTGACGGTAATATTAAGAAACGTGCAGAAAACTTAGCATATCAATATGCCAAGAATTTGGAGACAGTAGTGAATGAATGTCCAACACAATGGTTTAATTATTTTGAATTTTGGAATTGATGGAACTAAAAGATATAGACATACATGAACTGTTACCACAGCAAGAACCTTTTGTAATGGTAGACACTTTGACTTTCTTTGATGAAAAAGAAACGTCAACAACGTTTACTATTAGAGAAGATAATATCTTTGTAGAAGATGGTGTCTTGAATGCATGTGCTATTGCTGAGAATATTGCCCAAACATGCGCTGCACGTTTAGGTTATATAAATAAGTATATCTTGAAACGCAGAATACAGATAGGTTTCATTGGTGGAATCAAAAATATGGTCTTCGCCGAGAGTCCTAAAGTCGGTGATGTTCTTCATACAACGATATGTGTGACAGAGCAGGTAATGGAAATAACACTAGTTAATGCCAGTGTGATGTGCGGTGACAGAATCATTGCTACTGCCGAAATGAAAATTGCAATGGCTGAAGAAGTAAAATTACAATAATGGAATTAAAGGCATCTAAAGAATTTAAAATAAGATTTAGTGAAGTTGATTCCATGCAATTTGTATGGCATGGCTCATATCCTTTGTATCTAGAAGATGCGCGTGAGGAGTTTGGGCGAAAATACAATTTAGAATATATGACTATATATGGTAATGGATGTTATGCTCCTTTGGTGGATATGAATATTCATTACCGTAAGCCTATTAGATATGGGATGAAACCAAGAATCGACATCATATACCGTCCTACAGAGGCAGCAAAAATGGTGTTTGATTATGAGATATATGATACTGAGACAGATGAACTCCTCGTTACTGGACATACAGTACAGGTGTTTCTGGATAAGGACTACAACTTGATGTGGGAAAATCCATTATTCTATGCTGAGTGGAAAAATAAATGGTTAAGCAAATGATAAGGAAAATAGCTGATAACATAACATCACCATTAGGGTTTACGACCGCAGACAACTTTACGGCTGTATGCGAAGGTAGATCATGCCTTAAAAGATATGAAGGCAAATGGGAACTTCCTGAACCTTTTGTGGCTTCACTTTTTCAAAAAGGTCAGATTGAAGATATGTTTTTATCAGAAATTCACAGTGATATTACTTATACTCGATTTGAAAAAATGGTGTTGCTTTCTGCAACCAAAGCAATTGAAAATAGTGGGATAGATGCTTCTTCAGAAAAGACCATATTCATCTTGTCAACCACAAAGGGAAACGTTTCTCTCCTTGAGAAAAATGGTTTAGGAGTGGATAATGACCGTGTGTTGCTCGGAGTTACGGCTAGCATGATCTCACGTCATTTTGGTAATTCAAATATGCCAATTGTTGTGTCGAATGCTTGTATATCTGGTGTTTGTGCGCAGATTGTAGCAAAGCGATGTCTGGAAAGTGGCAAATATGATAACGCCGTTGTCATAGGTGCTGATGAACAGAATCCTTTTATTGTTAGCGGATTTATGTCTTTCAGGGCACTTTCGCCAGAAGTCTGCCGCCCATTTAGCAAGAAAAGAGACGGCTTAAATCTCGGTGAGGCTGCAGCGACGATCATATATCAGCGCTGTGATAAAGATGTCGACGGTTGGCAAGCTGTGAAAGGAGCTATTAGAAACGATACAAATCATATATCAGGTCCGTCAAGAACTGCCGAGGGGAGTTATCGCGCATTAAAATACGTGATGGCCGATGAGGTTAAGCCTGATGATATTGCTGTTATCAATGTGCATGGTACGGCAACAGTCTACAACGACGAAATGGAGAGCATTGCAATTTCACGTGCAGGCCTTTCTGATAATCCAATTAATGGATATAAAGGTTATTATGGTCATACGATGGGAGCAGCAGGAGTTCTTGAGAGTATATTATCAATGACAGCTTTGGATAATGGACTGATATTGGCGACAAGAGGTTTTGATGAATTAGGAGTAACACATCCTGTGAACATAAGCAATCAAAATCGCTATACCAATAAGAAAACATTTATCAAACTGCTTTCAGGATTTGGAGGATGCAATTCTGCAATGCTTTTTAGGAAAGGGTGAAAAATGAAAAAAGCGATTCATAAAATAATAATAACTACAACAGAAGTAGTGGTAGACGACCAACGACTTGATGTAACATGTTCGGGTAGTGATATTCTTACCGAATTGTATCGTAAGTATGTGAATGACTATCCAAAATATTTCAAGATGGATATCCTTTGCAAGTTAGGATTTATAGCCACTGAATTGCTTTTGCATGCAGAAGGTAAAGAAAGGTTTGTTCCATGCGAGGATAGGGCAGTCGTGTTATTCAATAGAAGTTCATCATTGCATGCCGATACATCCTTTGAAAGCACAATTTATAATCGTAGCAGTTTTTATCCAAGTCCGGCAGTGTTTGTATATACTCTTCCAAATATCGTTACTGGTGAGATAGCAATAAGAAATAAATATTATGGTGAAACAAATTTTATTGTGACTGATAGTTATGATGAAAATATTGTTGATACAATTATAGACGGAGTATTTACAGACGAGATGACAACGAGTGTTATCACTGGTTGGCTTGAAGCAGAAAGTGAAGAAAAAATTAATGCAGAAATCTACATAATAGAAAAATAATATGGAATTGAAAGAAGAATTGAAAGAAAAGATTATTGAGGCTTTAAATCTTGAAGATATAGCAATAACAGACCTTGAAGACGATGCTCCTTTGTTTGGAGAGGAAGGTCTTGGACTTGATTCTATTGATGCACTTGAACTTATCGTGTTGCTAGAAAAAAACTATGGTATAAAGATTAGTGATCCTAAAGAAGGAAAAAATATATTCAAGTCAGTGAATGTAATGGCTGACTACGTAGAGAAGAATAGAAAGAAATAATGAATAAAAGGATATTGATAACAGGTATGGGTGTTGTTTCGGCAATAGGTAATGATGTTGCCGAAAATTATGATTCGCTGAGAAAAGGCAAGTCAGGCATATGCCGTGTACAATATCTTGATACAGAACATACAGAGTTTCCTGTTGGCGAGGTAAAACTTAGCAATGAAGAATTGTGCCAAGCACTAAATATTCCATATACAAATATGGAAAGTCGAACAGACTTACTTGGTATGCTTGCTGTTCGTGAAGCTTTGCTATCAGCAGCATTAATTGATGCAAAGCATTTGGCACTGATATCAGGTACAACGGTTGGAGGAATGGATAGAACCGAAAAGTTTTATCCAGACAATCTTAATGCAGTAATACTTGGTAATCATGATTGTGGATCGGGTACAGATCGTATAGCAGATTATTTTGGCAACTTTGACTTTGCAACAACTATATCTACAGCATGTTCTTCGGCATTGAATGCAATTATTGTAGGTGCTGAAATGATAGAGGCTGGACTAAAAGATATAGTAGTAGTTGGTGGAACCGAAAGTTTAAGCCGCTTCCATCTTAATGGTTTCAAGTCGTTGATGATATTGGATCAGAATATCTGCCGACCTTTTAACGCCGACAGGGCTGGACTAAATCTTGGTGAAGGTGCTGGCTTTATCGTTATCGAATCAGAGGAAAGCGCTAAGAGACGTGGGGCAAATGTGTTGGCTGAACTGAAAGGAACAGGTAACGCATGTGATGCATATCACCAGACTGCATCATCCGAAAATGGAGAAGGAGCCTTTCTTGCGATGTCAAAAGCTGTTGCCGAAGCTGGCATTCATGTTGATGATATACAATACGTAAATGCTCATGGTACTGGTACTCCGAATAATGATGCATGTGAAAGCAGTGCTCTTTCAAGAGTGTTTGGAAATAAAATGCCAAAAGTATCATCTACAAAGATGTATACAGGCCATACGACGAGTGCTTCAGGAAGTATAGAGGCTGTGTATTCAATTCTTTCTTTATTGCATCAGTTCGTACCTGCAAATTTGGGATGGACAAAAGCAGATGACCGTTGTATTACTCCATTTACGAATGGAGATTGTGGAAATTTAAGCAACGTGATGTGTAATTCTTTTGGATTTGGTGGTAACGATTCATCTATAATACTTTCACGATATGAATAATAATGTGTATGTAATAGCAGAAGTGGATAATGTCCCTGAAACAGAATATCGGGATTACCTTAATCCTATCAAAACGCGTAGGTATGGTAGGCTTCTTAAACGCGCATTGGTTACAGCAATGAAAGCAATAAAGATAAGTGGTATTGAGCATCCTGATGCCATAATAAATGGTACAGCTTTGGGATGTGTTGAGAACTCTGAGAAGCTACTCACTGCATTATCTGTAGAAGGAGAATCTGCAAGTATGCCAACTAACTTTATGCAGTCTACTCATAACACAATAGCATCGTTAATAGGTATGTATACCCATAATCATGGATATAATTGTACTTATTCACATAAGAATATTTCCTTCGAGAGTGGAATGCTTGATGCTTACATGCAGATTAAACTTGGAAAGATAAATACGGCTTTGGTCTGTGCCAATGATGAGATTACTCCCGATCTCCATTCAAAAGCAGAAAAATCTGGACTGAAATCGTATGTAGAGGATAGATCATTAGCCGTGGTGCTTTCATCAGAAAAACCTGACGGAGCATGTAAGATGATAAAAGATATCATGATTAGTCATGACAGAGTGAACGGTGATACAGCAGAAATAATATACTCAAAAATATGAGACTGATAATATTATCTATATTGCAAAGTATGTTGTTGTGTGGAGGACAGGTGTTTCTAAAGTTTGCCCTTCGTAAGATGGGCGATTTTCAAATGTCATTGTCTTTCATCTTCAATCAACTGGCTAATATGTATTGGTTAGGTTGCGGTGTATGCTATGGCGTAGCAACAGTGCTGTGGATGTATATCATTAAAAACTTTCCGTTTTCAATGGCATATCCAATGATATCACTAAGTTACATCTTAGGAATGTTTGCTGCTGTGATATTCTTCCATGAGTCTATACCTTTTACTCGTTGGGCAGGAGTATTACTTATAATGGCAGGCTGTGTGCTTGTCGCAAAATAGATAGAAAATAAAATCAACAATATGAAAAAGTTACAGTTTATTATAGTGTTGCTGTTATCTGTATTAAGCGTTTCAGCACAAAGAATGCAGAAGGCGAATGGCGCCCAACAAGCAAAAATGATAAGCGTTATAAATGCCACTGCCGCAAGCATAAAGACAATAGAAAGTAATTTCACGCAGGTTAAGTCTGTTTCTTTCCTTAACGAGAAAGTTAAGTCTTATGGCCGAATGTATTACAGTAATCAGGGTAAACTGCGTTGGGAATATGTTTCGCCTTACAAATATACGTTTGCAATCAATGGTGGAAAAGTTTACATCAAGTCTGGGACTAAAAGTCAAGTTATTGATATAAGAACTAGTCGACTTTTCAATAGTATTGCCCAGATAATGATTAACAGTATTACAGGAAAGAGCCTTAAAGCAAATGGTGACTTTAATACGCAGATGTATGTTGATGGCAATGAATGGATAGCCGTACTAACTCCTAAAAAAGCACAGATGAAGAAAATGTTTCGTACTGTGCAACTACATTTTAATAGTCACCACAGTATGGTGTCTGAGGTTGTCATGACAGAGACTTCTGGTGACTCAACAGTAATAACCCTTTCAGGTGTAAAAACAAATGAAAACATTCCTGACCAGATATTTTTTGTTAAGTAGTCTACTACTGTTTGGTACTTCTTTGCATGCTCAAAAGCATTATCTTGTTGGATATGTAGATAGCATTGGCAGACAAGAGTTCAAAATGAACATTAGTGTAAAAGACGCTGATGTAAGTGGAATACTTGTAATGAAAGTAGATTCTGTTGGAGGTATCAAATGTGCTTTGATGAATGAGTTTGGTATCAGTGCGCTGAATTTCAGTGTTAGTACAGACAGAAAGCAAGTTGAATTGGTAAATGTTATCTCGTTCTTAGACAAATGGTATATAAGAAAAGTATTGAAGTCTGACCTTGAATACCTTTTCTCCGCTACAAAAGAAGATTTAGACAAGGAAAATCATAGTAAACTGATAAGGCGTGATGATACAAGCGTGATACTTGAAAATAAAAAATACAATATTACATATACTTTAGAGGAATTAAAAGATAAGGATGATGAAGTTGCTCAATGATATGTATACAATAAAAGCATGGGGCGATGACGGTAAAAAAGCTTGTATAGAGTTTAATGCCGATCATATAATATATCATGCTCATTTTCCTGGGAATCCAATCACTCCTGGGGTATGTATAATAAAGATTATCAGTGAGATTACTGAACTTATAACGAACAAGTCACTAAATCTGTACATGGTAAAGAACTTGAAATTTGTAAGTCCGATATCTCCTATAGAAAATCCTTGTGTCAATATCTGTATTGACAAAATGGAAGAAGTAGGCGAAATGCTTAAGATAAAAGGAATGATAACAGACGAAGACAAAATATACACAAAGTTTTCAATAATATATAATTGCCTGTGATGTACGATACTACTGAGTTTATGAATCGTGAGAAGATTTGTGTTATAGTTCCTACATATAATAATTCTGGAACTATAGCTGACGTGTTGTCGCGCATATACAAAATAACTCAGAATATCATTGTTGTTAATGATGGAAGTAATGATAACACTAAGTATATATTACAGAACATCGGCTTTTCGTTGACCATAGTGGAATATGATCAGAATCGTGGAAAAGGATATGCTCTTAAATGTGGGTTCAGAAAAGCATTGAGTATGGGCTTCCGTAACGCTATTACTATAGATTCTGATGGACAGCATT
>RRZU010291950.1_pt1 | contig 28689 bp, 29 predicted proteins | sample 2165561 | NCBI WGS metagenome assembly RRZU01 (sample SAMN10456909, study PRJNA506462) | wastewater metagenome | isolation source: wastewater sludge | place: USA: Moscow, Idaho | reverse complement strand
GGGAGGACAAGTCGGGTGAGGCGCTCGCCGTGCACCTCGCCGCCCACGGCTTCGAGGTCGTCGAGCGCCGGGTGACCGAGGACGGCATCGAGGCCGTCGCGGCGGTGTTGCGCGACCTCACCGATGGCTTCGCCGGCCTGGTGGTCACCACAGGCGGCACCGGCTTCGGCCCCCGCGACCTCACCCCCGAGGGCACCCTGAAGGTGCTCGAGCGCGAGGCACCGGGACTGGCCGAGGCGATGCGCCTGGTCAGCCCCCTGGGGCGCCTCTCCCGGGCCGTGGCCGGCACGGTGGGGGAGAGCCTCGTGCTCAACACCCCCGGCAGCACCAAGGGCTGCATCGAGACCCTCGAAGCCGTCCTCGACGTCATCCCCCACGCCCTCCGCCTCCTCGCCGGCCACCGCGAGCACTGACTTGCTGTCGGCCGATCCCTCCGCTCCGCTCGAAGCGGCCCTGTTCCTCTCACTCTGGGTTCCTCTCACTCTGGATGGACGTGGGCTCCGAACCCAAGGCTCGGAAGGTAGTGGGTCGTGCCGCGTGCCGGCTCGGGATCGCTGAGGAGGTCTTCGACGTCATCGGGTTGGACCCCACTCGCGTGGCATGGAAGGTGGAAGCGGCAGTGTCGCTCCCTCCATCAGCGGGCGCCGGCGTCGTGGCCGCACTGCGGGTCGTTCGCGGCGTCGCCATCCCGATCATGGTGTCCTCGACGGACCTCGACGAAGGCCACTGGAACCTCGAGGGGTACGCCGGACCGTCGGGTCTTCGAGAACCGGGCTTGACCTTCGTCAGCTTCTCGGCTCGGTCGTTCTCGGCACCATCGAACGGCTGAGGACGGCCTGGAGCATCGGGGTGATCCCGCCGTCGGCGCATCGCAAGTGCGTCGGCGCCCGCCAGACTGGTGTGACGGGCGTCGGGTTGACGTCGTGCACACCCAAAATTAGAATCGGTTCTAATTTCTGACCACAACCGAATACACACCCCTCGCGGGGTTTTGGGTGAAAGTCCCGACCGGCAGTACAGCCTGCGAACCCTGGCCCTCGGGCCCGGGCCGATCCGGGGGAGTTCCGGAGCCGACGGTCACAGTCCGGATGGGAGCGAGGGTGCCACCACGCCGGACCTCCCGGCGCGCGCACCTTTGCCTGCGCACGCTGAGGAGCACCACGAGTGGACGGCACGTCGGAGGACGAGCAGGTGATGGCCCGGGCCATGGCACTCGCGTCCGCCGTGCGCGCCTCCACGTCGCCCAACCCGTGGGTGGGTTGCGTGCTCACCGCCGCCGATGGCACGACCTTCGAAGGCGCCACCCAGCCCCCCGGTGGTCCCCACGCCGAGCGTGTCGCTCTGACCGCGGCGGGCGACAAGGCCCGAGGCGCCACCGTGCACTGCACCCTCGAGCCCTGCTCGCACCAGGGGCGTACCGGCCCCTGCGCCGACGCCCTCATCGACGCCGGCGTGGCCAGGGTGGTCTTCGCCCTGGAGGACCCGGACTCCAAGGTCGTGGGCCAGGGCGCGCAGAAGCTGCGCGACGCCGGCGTCGAGGTGGTCGAGGGCGTCGGCCGTGATGCGGTGGCTGAGCAGCTCGCCCCTTACGTGAAGCACCGCACGACGGGGCGCCCGTGGGTGGTGCTGAAGCTGGCGGCCTCCGTCGACGGTCGCACCGCCGCGCCCGACGGCACCAGCCAGTGGATCACCGGTCCCGAGGCCCGGGCGGATGCGCACGCCCTTCGGGCCGAGAGCGACGCCGTCATCGTCGGCGCCGGCACCGTACGGGCCGACGACCCATCGCTCACCGTGCGCGACGCCGAGGGCGACGACCCCCTGCGGGTGGTGCTCGGTCGGGCGCCCGAGGGCGCCAAGGTGCTCCCCGCGCTCGAGCTCGACGGCCCCCTCACCGAGGTCCTCGACGAGCTGGGTGGCCGCGGCGTGCTCCAGGCCATGGTCGAGGGCGGCGCCGGCGTGGCCGGCCAGTTCCACCGTGAGGGCCTGGTCGACCGGTACGTGCTGTACCTGGCGCCGGCGCTCTTCGGCGGCGACGACGCCCGGGGCCTGTTCGCGGGCCCGGGCGCCGCCACCATCGACGACGTGTGGCGGGGCGAGATCCGGTCGGTGCGCCAGGTCGGCGCCGACCTGCGCCTCGAGCTCGCCCCCTCGACCACGATCGTTCTGGCGCCTGATGTGCGGCCTGGGGCCAGTAGATCGGGCGCCAGAAGCGTGCGAGATCGAGAGGAGACCGACTGATGTTCACCGGGATCGTGGAAGAGCTGGGCACCGTCGAGTCGGTCGAGCCGAGCTCCGACGGGGTGCGCCTCCGCATCGCCGCCGGCGCCGTGCTGGAGGGCGCCGGCCTGGGCGACTCGACCGCGGTGAACGGCTGCTGCCTCACCATCGTGGCCCTCGACCCCGCCGACCCGCCGGCGTGGTGGGAGGCCGACGTCAGCGACGAGACCCTCAAGCGCACCAGCGTCGGCGGCCTGAAGGCCGGTGACCCGGTGAACCTCGAACGCCCGGTGCGCCTCATGGACCGCCTCGGCGGTCACTTGGTGCAGGGCCACGTGGACGCGGTCGGCGAGGTCGTGGCACCGGTGCCCGACCTGCAGGTGCGCATGCCCGCCCACCTGCTCCGCTACGTGATCGAGAAGGGCTCCATAACGGTGGACGGCGTCAGCCTCACCGTGGTCGAGCCCCTCGCCGACGGCTTCACCGTGGCGGTCATCCCCCACACGGCCGAGGTCACGACCCTAGGCGCCCGCCGACCCGGCGACCTCGTCAACCTCGAGGTCGACGTCATCGCCAAGTACACCGAGCGCCTGCTCACGATCCCCGCTTCACCCCCCGACGCATCCGACACCCCTGCAAACACCCCCGCACTGGAGGCCTGATGGCCGAGCACAAGAACCCCTTCAACACCGTCGACGAGGCGGTGGAGGCCATCGCCCGCGGCGAGATCGTGGTCGTGGTCGACGACGAGGACCGCGAGAACGAGGGTGACCTCATCATGGCGGCCGAGCACGCCACGCCCGAGAAGATCGCCTTCTTCGTGCGCCACACCTCGGGCCTGATCTGCGTGCCCATGACGGGTGAGCGCCTCGACGAGCTCGACATCCCCCTCATGGTGAGCCACAACACCGAGGCCCAGCGCACCGCGTTCACCTACAGCGTCGACGTCCGTCACGGCACCAGCACCGGCATCTCGGCCGCCGACCGCGCCGCCACCATCCAGTCGCTCATCGACCCGGCCACGCGGCCGGCCGACCTCGCCCGACCCGGGCACATCTTCCCCTTGCGCTACTCGGAGGGCGGCGTCCTCAAGCGGGCCGGCCACACCGAGGCCGCGGTCGACCTCGCCCGCATGGCCGGGTTGTACCCCGCCGGCGTGCTGTGCGAGCTCGTGATGGACGACGGGACCATGGCCCGCGTGCCCGACCTGCTGGAGTTCAGCCGCGAGCACGGCCTCAAGATGATCTCGATCGCCGAGCTCATCCGCTACCGCCGCCAGAACGAGAAGCTGGTGAAGCGCACCGCCGAGGCCCGCATCCCCACCGAGTGGGGTGACTTCACCTGCTACGGCTACGAGTCGCTGCTCGACGGCGAGCAGCACGTGGCCATGGTGCGCGGCGCGGTGCAGGGCGAGGACGACGTGCTCGTCCGGGTGCACAGCGAGTGCCTCACCGGCGACATCTTCGGCTCCCTGCGCTGTGACTGCGGCTTGCAGCTCGACGCGGCCATGGCCCGCATCGCCGAGGAGGAGCTGGGCGTGCTCGTCTACCTACGCGGCCACGAGGGCCGGGGCATCGGCATCGGTCACAAGCTGCGGGCGTACTCCCTCCAGGAGGCCGGCGCCGACACCGTCGACGCCAACGTGGAGCTGGGCCTGCCCATCGACAACCGCGAGTACGGCATCGGCAGCCAGATCCTCGTCGACCTGGGCATCACCACGATGCGCCTGATGACCAACAACCCCGCCAAGTACGGTGGCCTCGAGGGCTTCGGTCTCGAGGTCGTCGAGCGGGTGCCGTTGGAGTCCATCCCCAACCCCGAGAACATCAACTACCTGCGCACCAAGCGGGAGCGCATGGGTCATTTGCTGGAGGGCCTCGATGATGCGTGACAACGGCAGGGGTCGCAACGCACCGGGCAGGGCCTCGATGACGTACGACCGGGCGCTGGGCCCGGACGACCGGAAAGGGTCTCGACGATGACGTCCTACAGCGGCAACCTAAACGGAGCGGGCATGCGCATCGCGCTGGTGTGCGGGCGCTTCAACGACCTCATCACCGAGCGCCTGCTTGCGGGCGCCCGTGACGGGCTTCTCCGCCACGGCGTGGACGAGAGCTCCATCACCGAGGTGTGGGCGCCGGGATCGTTCGAGATCCCCCTCGTGGCGAAGCGCCTCGCCGCCTCGGGCGAGGTCGATGCCGTCGTGACCCTCGGCGCGGTGATCCGGGGCGCCACCGGGCACTACGACGTCGTCGCCGGGCAGTGCGCCTCGGGGGTGCAGGCGGCGCAGCTCGAGACGGGCGTCCCCATCGTGTTCGGCGTCCTCACCACCGACACCATCGAGCAGGCCATCGAACGGGCGGGCACCAAGGCCGGCAACAAGGGCTACGAGTGCGCGGTCACGGCCATCGAGATGGTGGACCTGCTGCGCCAGCTCCCCAAGGCGTAGCGCACCACCGATGCCTACCGGCAGCGTGGCCAGCTTCGACGACCCCCGGGGCATCGGCACCGTGGTCGACGACGCCGACGGCCAGGAGCACTTCTTCCACTGCACCGCCATCGCCGACGGCACCCGCGCCATCGAGGTGGGGGCGGCGGTCGACTTCGAGGTGGTCCCCGGCCGCATGGGCCGCTGGGAGGCGGCCAACCTGCGGCCCGCTGCCCACGGTGACTGACGGGGCGGGCTTCACCATCCGCCCCATGGCGGACGAGGATCTCGACGCGGTGATGGACCTGCGCGCCGCCGTCGCCGGCGAAGGCCGGTGGATCGGCGCCGAGCTGCCCCTCGACGAGGAGGGGGACCGCGCCCGCATCCGACCCGGGCGACCGGGCACGGGTGCCTTCGTCGCCATCGCCGAGGAGGGCACGCTGATCGCCAACCTCGGCATCGAGCTGGCCCCGTACGGCGTGGCCCACCTGGGCATGTGCGTGGCCGATGGCTGGCGGGGCAGGGGAGTGGGTCGAGCGCTGCTGACCGAAGCCATCGACTGGGGGCGGACCGCCGGCGCCCACAAGCTCGAGCTCCAGTGCTGGCCGCACAACGACGCCGCCCACCGGCTCTACGAGGGCATGGGCTTCGTGCAGGAGGGGTACCTGCGCCGCCACTACCCCCGCAACAACGGTGAGCTGTGGGACGCGGTGGTCATGGGCCTCGTGCTCGACGAGGAACGCCCCGGCAGCTCGCTGCACTGAGGCGCCACCACGATCGTCGCCGCCGGGCGCGAGCGGGTGGCTACACCCGACGGAGCGGCTCCAGCGCCTCCACATAGGAGGCCAGGCGGTCGGCCGCCTCCATGGCGAGGTCCACCGAGGCCAGGTCGGGGCCCTCCCACACCTCGGAGACCCGGCGCCAGTGCTCGGGGCGGCCGCCGACGAACGTCCCGGCCACGGGCTCGGTGCCGAGCGCGGCGCGCCACCCCGCCTCGCCGGCACGCAGGGCCGCCAGGACGGCGTCGTTGCGGCGCTCGTCCCGATGCTCGGCGTGGAACCCCACCTCGACCTCGCGGCCCTGGAGCCACTGCACCTCGTAGTGCTCCTTGGGCTCGTCGAACCACACCTTCACGCTCCACCCCGACGCCTTCATCGAGGCGCCGTCGAGCAGGCCGGGCACGATCTCGGCCACGGCCTCGAAGAAGGGCCGTCCGTCGGCGAAGACGTCAGGCGTCGGGGGCCTCGGCCGCCGGGGCGCCGGCGCCCTGGACCTGCACGAACGCGAGTTGGATCTGGCTGAGCATCGCCCGGATGTCGGCCTCGTGCTCGCCCAAGCGCCCCTCGACGGCACCGAGCAGGCCGGTCATGGCGTCGATGGCCACCTTCGCCTGGGCGGTGTTGGGCGGCTGCTGCTGGAGGTGCAGCGCGGCCAGCTCGAACAGGCCGACGGCGTGGTTGCCCACCATGACCTCGATGGGGGACTCGACGACTCGCTGTTGGGTGTCGGCCATCTCCACGAGCCGCTCCAAGTACTGCTGGCGCTCGTCCTCCGAGAGCTCGCCGAGGGCCTGCTGGAACTCGGCTCGCTGATCCGGCGGAAGGGCGTCGAGCATCGCCGCCAGTGCGTCCACGGCGGCGTCGGAGGGGCCGGCGGAGCCATCGTCGCCGGTCGGCTCGGCCACCCGCGGAGCAGTTCGGTCGACCGGGACCTCACCGCCTGGTGTCCAGAGACTGCTCATCGGGGCATCCCACCTGTCCTGATCGAGGTCATGGCTGGTAGTGTACGACCACAACTGAAATCGGAAAGCGGGGCCCCTCGGGTCCCCACCCGGCCACCCCTGGTGCGCCCGGGTCGATGGAACCTCCCCTCACCGGCTCGCCGGTGGGTCGGCGGACGTCGGCTTTCCCGGCGTCCGCCTTTCGTGCTTTTCACCCCCGGGTGGCGAGGCTCGAGGCGTCCGCCACCGGCAGCACCCGTCCTTCCCAGCCCCCATCTCAAGGAGTTGCGCATTGAGCAGTGATCGGCCATAGCTGCGCCCCCGGCCAACAACGAGCCTCGGATCAACGAGAAGATCCGGGCCCGTGAGGTACGACTCGTGGCCCCCGACGGCGAGCAGATCGGCATCAAGCCCCTGCCCGAAGCCCTGCAGATGGCCCGTGGCCTCGACCTGGACCTCGTGGAGGTGGCCGACAAGGCCAACCCGCCGGTCTGTCGGATCATGGACTACGGCAAGTACAAGTACGAGGCCGCCCAGCGCGCCAAGGAATCCCGCCGCAACAGCACCAACGTCGTGGTCAAGGAGATGAAGTACCGGCCCAAGATCGGTGCCGGCGACTTCGAGACCAAGACGCGCAAGGTGGAGCACTTCCTCGACGAGGGCCACAAGGTCAAGGTGACGATCATGTTCCGCGGCCGGGAGATGCAGCACCCCGAGCTCGGCAAGAGGATCCTCGACAACGTCGCCGACGCCGTGGCCCACACCGGCCGGGTCGAGGTCGTGCCCAAGGTCGACGGTCGCAACATGACCATGGTCCTCGTGCCCGACCGCAAAGCCCAGCAGGCCCACGCCGCCGCCAAGGATGCCGGGGACGAGCCCGTCCTCGGCGCCACCTCGGTGCCTGGCATCGAGGCCGACGGCCAGCAGCCCCCCGCCGATCCCGCGCCCAGCGCACCCACCCCGCCCCTCACCACCGAGGTGACCGCCGCGGCCGAACCTCCGGCCGAGCCCACCTAGGTCCCCCGAACCCACCGGAGACGACGACATGCCCAAGATGAAGACCCACAGCGGCGCGAAGAAGCGCTTCAAGGTGACCGGGTCCGGCAAGATCATGCGCCGCAAGGCCTACCGGGCCCACATCCTCGAGAAGAAGTCGTCCCGGCGCACCCGACGCCTGGCCGGTGAGACCGAGTTGACCGCCGGCGATCGCGCCAAGGTCAAGCGCCAGCTCGGCATCTGAGCCCCCGCCGGCGTCTCCGCCGGTCCTGCACCTTCCCCCCGAACTCTCGAAAGGACTCCCGATGGCCAGAGTCAAGCGCGCCGTCCACTCCAAGAAGCACCGCCGCGCCACACTGGAGCGGGCCAAGGGCTACTACGGCAACAAGAGCCGCAGCTACCGCGCCGCCAACGAGCAGGTCATGCACTCGCTGCAGTACGCCTATCGCGACCGGCGGGCGCGCAAGGGCGAGTTCCGCAAGCTCTGGATCCAGCGCATCAACGCGGCCTGCCGTGAGAACGGCACCAGCTACAGCCGCTTCATCTCCGGCTTGCGCCTCGCCGAGGTGGACGTCGACCGCAAGGTCCTGGCCGACCTGGCCGTCACCGACGCCGCCGCGTTCAGCGCCTTGGTGAAGGTGGCCGACGAGGCCAGCGCGGCCGCCAGCTGATCCCGCCCTGCGGGCGAGGCGCGTCCCCGGCCGCCCCGACGGTCCGGCCGTGACCCTGCTCTCCGCCCGCAACCCCCGCGTCCAGCGGGTGCGCCGGCTCGCCCGGCGCCACCGAGCACGTGTCGACGAGCGGGCCTTCGTCCTCGAAGGCCCGCACGTCGTCGATGCTGCGCTCTCTGCCGGCGTGCCCATCGAGGTGCTCTTCCACGAGGCCGGGGCCGACGCCGGCCTGCTGGCCCGGGCACGTACCGCCGGCGTGGAGGTGCACGAGCTCGAACCCGGAACCTTGGCCCGCGTCGCCGACGTGGTGACGCCGCAGCCCGTCGTGGCCGTGGCGCCGTGGTGCGACGCCCCGCTCGAGGCGGTGCTCGCCGCGGCGCGCGCGGAGGGCGGTCCGGCCCGCCCCGTGGTCGTGCTGCTCGACGTCCGCGACCCCGGCAACGCCGGCACCCTGCTGCGCACGGGGGAGGCGTCCGGCGCCGCCGGCATGGTGGTGGCCGGCCACAGCGTGGACGTGTTCAACCCCAAGTGCGTCCGCGCTTCGGTGGGCGCCCTGTTCCATCTGCCGGTCGCGCTCGTGCCCGACGCGGGCGAGGCCCTGGCCGGGCTCCGGAGCGCCGGGCTGCGGGTCATCGCGACCGCCGCCTCCGCCGAGCTCGCCTACGACCGCTGCGACCTGACCGGTCCGATCGCCCTCCTGCTCGGCAACGAGGCCGCGGGTCTGCCCCCCGAAGTGCAGTCCGGCGTGGACGAGGTGGTGGGCATCCCCATCGAGGGGCGGGCCGAGTCGCTCAACGTCGCGGCCGCAGGCGCGGTGCTCTGCTTCGAAGCCGCCCGCCAGCGCCGCTCCGGGAGCCCAAATGGGGGTCCCACGGCGGACCGCCGCCCCTAGCCTTGTCGCCGATGACCGCCCGCCGACCGTCGCTCACTATCGTCGGTGCTCCCCGTCCCCAGGAGGCTCCCCGCCGGTGTCGATGATCGAGCAGCTCGCACGGATCGGCGACGACGCCGAGGCACGCGCCGGCGCCGTCGCCACCCTCGCCGAGCTCGACGCCCTCGGCTCCGAGTTGCTGGGCAAGCGCTCGGCCCTCGGCGAGCTGAAGAAGGGCCTGCGCGACCTCGACGAGGACGAGCGGCGCGCTGCGGGCAAGGCCCTCAACGAGACCAACGCCCGGGTGCAGGCCGCGCTCGACGGCCGCCGCCGGGTGCTGGAGGCGGCCGAGCGCCTCGAACGCCTCGAAGCCGAGCGCCTGGACCTCACCGAGACCATCGCCGATCGCTCGCTCGGCCACCTGCACCTCGTCACCCAGACCCACGACCGCCTCGAGGACGTCTTCGTGGGCATGGGCTTCACCGTGGCCGAGGGCCCCGAGGTCGAGACCGACTGGTACAACTTCCAGGCCCTCAACATCCCCGAGTCCCACCCGGCCCGGAGCATGTGGGACACGCTCTACGTGGACCTCGGCCCGCCCGAGAGCACCGTCCTGCGCACCCACACCTCGCCCGTGCAGATCCGGGTGATGGAGGGCGGCCCGCCGCCGATCTACTCGATCATGCCGGGGAGGGTGTACCGCCGGGACACCGCCGATGCCAGCCACATGCCGGTGTTCCACCAGATCGAGGGCCTCGTGGTCGACAAGGGCATCACCTTCGCCGACCTCGCCGGGACGCTCGAGGCCTTCACCACCGCCTACTTCGGCGGCGCGATCCACTCGCGGCTGCGCCCGTCGTACTTCCCCTTCACCGAGCCGTCCGCCGAGTACGACATCAACTGCCTGTTCTGCCTCGGCGAGGGCTGCCAGACGTGCGGCCGCACCGGCTGGATGGAGCTCGGGGGCTGCGGCATGGTGCACCCCAACGTGTTCGCCAACGTGGGCTACGACCCCGAGGAGTGGTCGGGCTTCGCCTTCGGCTTCGGCACCGACCGCCTCTCCATGAACCGCCACGGCATCGACGACATCCGTGAGCTGTTCACCAACGACATCCGCTTCCTGAGCCAGTTCTGAGGGTGCATCACCTTGGCTCCTCGTTCCTCGGAGCGCCTTCGGCATCCGATCAAAGCACTCGTCGCTGCTCCGCTCCGCTCCGCAACGTCGATGAACCGGTCAAGTAGGTCTTGAGATGAAGGTTTTGTTGTCTTGGCTCCGCGAGTTCGCGCCGATCGAGGGTGACCCCGTCGCGCTCGGCGAGGTGATGAGCGACCTCGGCATGGCCGTCGAGTCCATCGAGCACCTCGGGGAGGGGCTCGACGGCATCGTCGTGGCCCGCGTCCTCGAGCTGCGCAAGCACCCCGACGCCGACAAGATCCAGCTGGTCGACGTGGACGCCGGCGACGGCGAGGCCCTCCAGATCTGCTGCGGCGCGTTCAACATGGCCGTCGGCGACCTCGTGCCCCTCGCCACCCTCGGCACGGTCATGCCGAACGGCATGGAGATCGCCCGGCGCAAGCTGCGCGGTGAGTGGTCCAACGGCATGCTCTGCTCCGCGACCGAGATCGGCCTCGGGGGTGACGCCGGCGGCATCCTCGTCCTCTCGGACGGCCTCGTGCCGGGCACCCTGCTGCGTGACGCCCTGGGTGTCGAGTCCGACGTGCTCTACGACCTCGAGATCAACCCCAACCGGCCCGACGCCATGTCGGTGGCCGGCGTGGCCCGCGACCTGGCCGCCCGCCTCGGTGCCCCGTTCACCCTGCCCACGCCCACCTTCGCCGAGTCCGGCGCGTCGGTCGACGGCATCGCCCGGGTCGAGATCGTCGACGCCGACCGCTGCGGGCGCTTCGGGGCCCGCGTCCTGCGCGACATCACCGTCGGCACCTCGCCCCAGTGGCTGGCCAACCGGCTGACCGCGCTCGGCATGCGCCCCATCAACAGCATCGTGGACCTGTCCAATTACGTGATGCTCGAGCTGGGCCACCCCAACCACACCTACGACCTGGACCTGGTCGCCGGCGGCACCCTGCGGGTGCGGGCGGCCCGCGACGGCGAGCGCATCGTCACCCTCGACGACGTGGAGCGGTCGGTACTCGCCGAGGACACCCTGATCACCGACGGCGACGACGTGCCCATCGGCATCGCCGGCGTCATGGGCGGTGCCTCCACCGAGATCTCCGAGTCGACCACCTCGGCGCTGCTCGAGATGGCGTGGTGGCCGTCGATGATGATCGCCCGCACGTCCAAGCGCCTGCGCCTCCGGTCCGAGGCCTCGATGCGCTACGAGCGAGGGATCGACCCCTTCGGCATCGACCTGGCCCTCGCCCGCTTCTGCGAACTGGCCACCCTGGCCGGCGCCACGGTGGCGCCGGGCCTCATCGACGAGCGGGGTGACCTCCCCGAGGTGGCCCCGATCCGGGTGCGCACGCCGCGCGTCAACGCCATCCTCGGCACCGAGCTCACCGACGAGGAGATCGCCGGCTACCTGCGGCCCATCGGCTTCGACGTGGCCCCCGCCGAGGGCGACGTCCAGCCCGTGACCTCGCCCGGCTTCCGCCCCGATGTCGCCACCGAGATCGACGTGATCGAGGAGGTGGCCCGTCACCACTCCTACGCCGCCATCCCGCGCCGGCGGCCGCCCGGGGTCCACACCGGCGGCCTCACGGAGCGCCAGCGCGAGCGCCGCCAGCTCCGCCACGTCCTTGCCGGCCTCGGCATCAGCGAGGCGCTGCCGCTGCCCTTCCTCGCCCCGGACGACCTGGTGAAGGCCGGTCTGGACGGCCCCCGGGTCACCGTGACCAACCCCCTCGCCGCCGAGGAGTCGGTCCTGCGTCCCTCGCTGCGGCCGGGCCTGCTCGGCGCGCTGGCCTACAACGCCCGCCACCGCAACCGGGGGGTGGCCCTGTTCGAGATCGGCCACGTCTTCCGGGTCCCGCCCGAGGGCCAGCAGCTGCCCGACGAGCGCGAGGTGCTCGCCGTGATCCACGGCGAGGCCGAGGCGCCGGCCGCGGTCGAGGTCTGGCGCCTCGTCGCCGAGGCCCTGGGCCTCGGCGACGCCACCCTGGATCCCGAAGGCATCGAGGCCTCCTCCTCGGGCCTGCATCCCACCCGCACGGCCCACGTGGTGGTCGCCGGCGAACGGGTCGGCCTCGTTGGCGAGATCGACCCCGGGGTGGTGGCCGCCTACGACCTGGGGGAGCGGGTGGCGTGGCTCGAGGTCGACCTCGACGCCCTGCTGGCCCTGCCCCACGGCGCTCGCCGCTACCGCGAGGTCAGCCGCTACCCGTCGAGCGACATCGACTTGGCCTTCGAGGTGGACGAGGCCGTGCCCGCGGGAGCGGTCGAAGCCACCCTGCGGGCCGCCGGCGGCGACCTGCTGGCCGACGTCCGCCTCTTCGACGTCTACCGGGGCGAGGGCCTCGCCGACGGCCGGCGCAGCCTGGCCTACGCCCTGCGCTTCCAGGCCCCGGACCGCACCCTCACCGACGCCGAGGTGGGGGAGGCCCGCACCCGCCTCATCGACGCGGTCGAGTCCGCCCACGGCGCCACCCTGCGCTGACGGGCGCCCGACACGGGCCCCTCGTCCCCGGGGTCGCGGGAATGGCTTTGCATAGAAATACGCAGATCCGTATGCTCTTGCGAATGAGCAGAGGTGCCGCGTGAGCAAGGTCGGGATCATCGGGGCGTCGGGGTACACCGGCGCGGAGCTGCTGCGCCTTTGCGCCGGCCACCCCGACCTCGAGCTCGTCGTCGCCACCGGTGACAGTCAGGCCGGCACCGCGGTGGCCGACCTCTACCCGAGCCTCGCCGCTGCCTACGGCGAGCTGGTGTTCAGCCCTTACGACGCCGCCGAGGTCGAGGGGCTGGACCTCGTGTTCCTGGGCCTGCCCCACGGTGCGTCGCAGGCGCTGGTGCCCGACCTGCTCGACCGGGTGCCCCACGTCGTCGACCTCGCCGCCGACTTCCGCCTGAAGGACCCGGCCCTCTACCCCCAGTGGTACGGCGAGGCCCACGCCGCCCCCGAGCTGCTCGAGCGCTTCGTCTACGGCCTGCCCGAGGTCTACCGGGACGAGCTCGCCGGCGCCGCGGCCATCGCGGTGCCGGGCTGCTATCCGACGGCGGCCAACCTCGCGCTCGGGCCGCTGGTGCGCTCCGGTCTGGTCGAGCCGACCGGCATCGTGGTCGACGCCGCCAGCGGGGTGTCCGGCGCCGGCCGGCCCCCGAAGGCGAACACCACCTTCTGCACGGTGGACGAGGACTTCACCGCCTACGGCCTGCTGGGCCACCGCCACACGCCGGAGATGGAGATGGTGTTCGGCACCGAGGTGCTGTTCACCCCGCACCTCGCCCCGATGAACCGGGGCATCCTGGCCACCTGCTACGCCCGGCCGGCGGTGCCCACGACCACCGACGCCGTGCTGGACGCGCTGGACGAGGCGTACGCCGACGAGACCTTCGTCGTGGTCAGCGAGCGCTCGCCGTCCACCAAGGCCACGCTCGGGTCGAACACGGCGCACGTCACCGCCCGGGCCGACGAGCGCACCGGGTGGGTCGTGGCCCTCTGCGCCATCGACAACCTGGTGAAGGGCGCCTCCGGCCAGGCCGTGCAATGCGCCAACCTGGCCCTCGGCCTCCCCGAGGCCACCGGCCTGCCTACTGCGGGGCTCTACCCATGACACACGAGGAGCTTGACGCCATGGTCACTCTGCGCAGCGGAGCCGAGCAGCAGCACGCGCTCGCATCACATCCCGAAGGGGTTCCGACGGGTCGTTCACGTTGCGGAGCGGAGCGGAGCAGCATCGCGGGTGAAGCGGATCCCGAAGGGGTGCCGACGAAGGAGGCACAAGGCCAATGAGTGTCACCGCCGCCGCAGGGTTCGTCGCCGCCGGCATCCACGGCGGGGTCAAGGAGGATCCCGAGGCCCTCGACCTCGCCCTGGTGGCCACCGAGGACGGCCAGCCCGTCGCCGCCGCCGGCGTGTTCACTCCCAACAAGATGACGGCCGCGCCCGTGCAGCTGTGCCAGGCCCACCTGCGTCAGGCCCAGGGCCAGGCCGCCGCCGTGCTGCTCAACAGCGGCAACGCCAACGCCGCCACCGGCGAGGCCGGCCACGCCGACGCCGAGGACCTCGTGGGTCGCCTGGCCGCCGAGCTCGGCTGCGCCCCCCACCACGTCCTGATGTGCTCGACCGGCCTGATCGGCAACCGCCTGCCGGTGGAGGCCATGGCCGCGTCGCTGCCCACCCTCGCCGCCGCCCGCAGCCCGCAGGGTGCCGTCGATGCCGCCGAGGCCATCCTCACCACCGACACCCACCGCAAGGAGACCGTCGTCCAGGGCGACGGCTGGGTCGTCGGGGGCATGGCCAAGGGAGCGGCGATGCTCTCGCCGAAGATGGCCACGATGTTGGCGGTGCTCACCACCGACGCCGCCGTCGACGCCGTCGATCTCCAGGTCGCGCTCCGCGAAGGCGTGGCCCACTCCTTCAACGCGCTCAGCGTGGACGGCTGCCAGTCCACCAACGACACCGTGCTCCTCCTGGCCAGCGGACGGGCCGGCGCCCCCGACCCCGGCGCCTTCCGCGATGCCGTGGCCGCCGCCTGCCTCCACCTCGCCGAGCAGATGGCGGGGGACGCCGAAGGGGCGACGAAGCTCGTGCGGGTGCACGTCACCGGCGCGGCGTCGGACGAGGACGCCGAGGCCGCGGCCCGTCGCATCGCCGACAGCGCCCTGTGCAAGTGCTCGTGGTACGGCGAGGACCCCTACTGGGGCCGGCTGGCCAGCGAGGCGGGGAGCGCCGGCGTGCACTTCGACCAGGCCCTGCTGTCGGTCTGCTACGGCGGGGTGATGGTGGCCCGCCACGGCGTGGAGATCGAGCATGACACGGGCGCGGTGGCCGACCACATGGCCGAGCCCGAGTTGGACATCAACGTCGACCTCGGCCTGGGTGCCGGCCGCTTCACCATCCTCACCAACGACCTCACCCACGCGTACGTGGACGAGAACATGGGCACGTCGTGAGCGGGGTCGCCCACCAGACCCCCATCACCGACCCCACGCAGATCGCGGGCGTCCTGGTCGAGGCCCTGCCCTACATCACCCGCCTCGCCGGGCAGATCGTGGTGGTGAAGTACGGCGGCAACGCGATGGTCGAAGAGGCGCTGGCCCGCCAGTTCGCCGAGGACGTGGTCCTGCTCCAGCGGGTGGGCGCGAAGCCGGTCATCGTGCACGGCGGCGGCCCACAGATCGGCGAGCTGCTGGCGCGCCTCGGCAAGGAGTCGGTGTTCCACGACGGCCTGCGGGTCACCGACGCCGAGACCCTCGAGGTCGCCCGCATGGTGCTCGAGGGCAAGATCAACAGCGAGATCGTGGCCGGCATCAACGTGCACGGCCCCCTCGCGGTGGGCCTCTCCGGGGGCGATGCCAGCCTCATCCAGGCATCGGCCCGCAACCCCGCCCTCGGCTTCGTGGGCGACGTCGCCGCAGTGAACCCCTCGATCGTCCAGCGCCTGCTCGCCGAGGACCTGATCCCCGTCATCTCCACCATCGGCACCGATGCCGCCGGCCAGGCCTACAACATCAACGCCGACACGGGCGCCGGCGCGGTGGCCGAGGCCCTCGGCGCCCACAAGGTGATCTACCTCACCGACGTCGAGGGCCTGCGCCTCGACGCCGACGACCCGTCCACCCTGGTGAGCGAGATCACCACCGCCGACCTCCAGCACCTCATCGACGACGGGGTGATGACCGGCGGCATGATCCCCAAGATCGCCGCCTGCATCCACGCCGTGGAGCACGGTGTCGGGTCGGCCCACATCCTCGACGGCCGGGTGCCCCACGTGGTGCTGCTCGAGCTGTTCACCGACGCCGGGATCGGGACCATGGTCACCGGGCCGGTGGCCGACCCCGCGACCGGAGCACCGACATGACCACCGCCTCGCCCCTGATGACCACGTACCCGCCGGCGCAGGTCACCTTCGTGCGCGGGGCGGGCACCGAGCTCTGGGACGACACCGACAAGCGCTACCTGGACTTCCTGGGCGGCCTCGCCGTGGTCTCGTTGGGCCACGCCCACCCCGTCGTGGCCGACGCGCTGTGCGAGCAGGCCCGGACGCTGCTGCACGTCTCCAACCTGTTCGCCACGGTGCCGGGCCGTCAGGTGGCCGCGGCGCTCGACCGCCTCCTCGGTGGCGGCGGGAAGGTGTTCTTCGCCAACTCCGGGGCCGAGGCCAACGAGGCGGCCATCAAGCTGGCCCGCAAGTGGGGAGGGCACGGCCGCTACGGCGTGGTGAGCGCCTACGGCTCGTTCCACGGGCGCACGCTGGCCACCCTGCACGCCACCGGCCAGCCCGAGAAGCACGAGACCTTCCAACCCCTGCCCGAGGGCTTCCGCCACGTCGCCTGGGGTGATCTCGAGGACCTCGAGCGCGCCATCGATCCGACGGTCGCCGCCGTGCTGCTCGAGCCCGTCCAGGGCGAGGGCGGGGTGAACGTGGCCGAGGCCGACTACTTCCGGGCCGTGCGCGCCCTCTGCGACGAGCGGGGCCTGCTCTTCATGGTGGACGAGGTGCAGACCGGCCTCGGGCGCACCGGCCGCTGGTTCGGGCACCAGCACTTCGACGTGGTGCCCGACGTGGTGACCATGGCCAAGGCGCTCGGCAACGGGGTGCCCATCGGCGCCTGCTGGGCCCGGGCCGGCGTGGCCGACGTCTTCCAGCCCGGTGACCACGCCACCACCTACGGCGGCCAGCCCCTCGCCGCGTCCGCCGCCCGCGCGGTGCTCGCGGTCATGGAGGCCGAGGACGTGCCCGCCCGGGCGCGGTCGGCCGGCGCCCACCTCACCGAGCGGCTCCTGGCGCTGGAGGCGGTCACGGAGGTGCGCGGCCTCGGCCTGCTGCTGGCCGCAGAGCTGGACGGGCGAGACGCCCGCCAGGTCGCCGCCGACTGCCTCGCCGCCGGCCTGGTGGTCAACGGTGTGACGCCGTCTGCGCTGCGCTTCGCCCCGCCCCTCCTCGTCACAAAGGACGAGATCGACGAAGCCGTGGCCATCCTCTCGGACGTGTTGTCATGACCGGGAGGCTGCGAGCGGAGCGGAGCAGCGGCGCCGATGCACCGGATCCCGAAGGGGCGCCGACGGAGGAGGGGCGAGGCAGTAGGCCCCGGCATTTCCTCGAGATCGACGACCTGACCCCGGCGGAGGTCACGGCGGTGCTGGACCTGGCCGAGGACCCCGCGCCGCCGCAGGTGCTGGCGGGCAAGGGCGTGGCCCTGCTGTTCGAGAAGCCGTCGCTGCGCACGCGCAACTCCACCGAGATGGCCGTCGTGCAGCTCGGCGGCCACCCCATCACCATCCACGCCGACGAGGTGGGCCTCGACACCCGCGAGACCACCGAGGACGTGGCCCGCACCCTCGCCGGCTACCACGCCGCCATCGGGGCCCGGGTGTTCGCCCACTCCAAGGTCGAGCGCATGGCCGCGGTGTCGAAGGTGCCGATCGTCAACCTGCTGTCCGACGAGGCTCACCCCCTACAGGCCCTGGCCGACCTGCTCACCATCCGTCAGGAGTTCGGCGCGTTGGAGGGCCGCACCCTGGCCTACGTCGGCGACGCGAACAACGTGGCCCGCTCGATCGCCATCGCCGCCCTGATGATGGGCATGGACGTCCGCCTGGGCTGCCCGCCCGCCTACCGCTTCGGTCCCGTCGACCTCGACCGCATCCGCGCCGCCGGCGGCGTGCCGACCGTCCACGACCGGCCCGAGGAGGCCGTCGAAGGTGCCGACGTCGTCTGCACCGACGTGTGGGCGTCGATGGGCCAGGAGGAGCAGGCCGAGAAGCGCCGGCGGGACTTCGAGGGGTGGACCCTCGACGCCGCCGTGGTCGAGCGGCTCGCCCCGGCGGGCGTGTTCCTGCACTGCCTGCCCGCCCACCGCGGCGAGGAGGCGTCGGCCGACGTGGTCGACGGGCCGCGCAGCCGCATCTGGCCCGAGGCCGAGAACCGCATGCACACCGCCCGGGGCCTGCTGGCCTGGCTGCTGTCGGTGCCGGACGGAACGGGCGGGGGAGCATGAGCGTGAGCGAACCGACCCGCCTGTCCAAGACCCAACGCCAGCACCGCATCGCCGGTCTGCTGGAGCAGTCGGCGGTGACCAACCAGGCACAGCTGGTCGAGTTGCTGGCCGCCGAGGGGGTGGTCGCCACCCAGGCGACCGTGTCGCGCGACCTCGACGACCTCGGCGCGATCAAGGTGCGGGTGCGGGGCGGTGAGTCCGTCTACGCAATACCCGAGCTGCCCAAGGACCAGATCGCCCCGGAGGACCACCTGCGCCGGGTCTTCGGCGACTGGGTGGTCGAGGTGGCCAGCTCGGCCAACATCGTGGTCCTGCGCACCCCGCCAGGGTCGGCCCACGTCGTGGCTTCGGCCCTCGACCGCTCCAACCTCGACGAGGTGCTCGGTACGGTGGCGGGCGACGACACCCTCATGGTGGTGGTGGCCGAGTCCACCACGGGCGCGGCGGTCGCCGACCGCCTCCGGGACCTCGCGGGTCTGGCCTGACCGCGCACCTTCGAACGACAAACGCACGAGCAGCACGAGCAGAGAGAGAAACCCATGGCACGACGAGTGGTGTTGGCTTACAGCGGTGGACTGGACACGTCGGTGGCCGTCCGCTGGATGATCGAGGAGCTGGGCGTCGAGGTCGTGTGCCTGGCCGCCGACGTCGGCCAGGGCGGTGACTGGGACGCCGTGCGCGAGCGCGCCCTCGCCGCCGGCGCGGTCGAAGCGGTGGTGGCCGACGTCCGTGAGGAGTTCGCGGTCGACTACGTGGCACCGGCCCTCAAGGCCAACGCCATGTACGAGGGGCGCTATCCCCTGGTGTCCGCCCTGTCGCGGCCGGTCATCGTCAAGCACCTCGTGGCGGCCGCCCGCTACCACGGCGCCGACGCCGTGGCCCACGGCTGCACGGGCAAGGGGAACGACCAGGTGCGCTTCGAGGTCTCGACCCGGGCCCTGGCCCCCGACCTCGACGTGCTCGCCCCGGTGCGCTCGTGGGGCATGACGCGGGAGGACTCGATCCTCTACGCGTACCGCCACGAGATCCCCATCGTGGCGACGAAGGAGAAGGTGTACTCCATCGACGACAACCTCTGGGGCCGGGCCATCGAGTGCGGCGAGATGGAGGACCCTTGGCGGGTTCCCCCGCCGGGCGTGTGGTCGATGACGGTGCCGACCGAGACCGAGCCCCGCGACCTCGAGATCGGCTTCGAGGAGGGCATCCCGGTCTCGGTCGACGGCCGGCCGATGGCCCTGGTCGACCTCATCGACCACGTGAACGAGGTGGTGGGCTCCTACGGCTGGGGCCGCATCGACATGGTCGAGAACCGCCGGGTCGGCATCAAGAGCCGCGAGACCTACGAGTGCCCGGCAGCGTTGGCGTTGATCCTCGCCCACGCCGACCTCGAATCCATCACCCTCGAGCGCGACCTCTCCCGGGAGAAGGCCCGCCTCGAGTCCCGCTACGCCGAGCTCATCTACGACGGCCTGTGGTTCTCCCCGCTGAAGCAGGCCTTCGACGCCTTCATCGACGAGAGCCAGCGCAAGGTCACCGGCGAGGTGCGCCTGCGCCTCGAGCCCGGCAACTGCTACGTCAACGGCCGGCGCAGCCCCCACAGCCTCTACGACTACGGCCTCGCCACCTACGACGCCGACGACAGCTTCCGCCACGAGGACTCGGCGGGCTTCGTGCGCCTCTGGGGCCTCGGCCTCGAGACCTGGAGCGCCCGCCAGGGCCCGGGGTCGGAAGCGGGGATGCGGTGATGCCGCCGGCGGCGGGCCTGCCCCGATGACCCTCTGGCACGGTCGCTTCGCCGGCGGTCCCGCCGAGGAGCTGCTGGCCTACACGGTCAGCCTGCCCTTCGACCAGCGCCTGGCTTCCGACGACCTCGTCGGCTCGCGGGCCCACGTCCGCGGCCTGGTGCGGGCCGGCATCCTCGACGGCGACGAGGCGTCGGCCGTCCTCGGCGCGCTCGACACGGTCGAGAAGGAGCTGGGCGACGGCTCGTTCGCCTTCCAGGCCTCGGACGAGGACATCCACACCGCGGTCGAGCGCCGGGTCACCGAGCTGGCCGGTCCCGCCGGCGCCAAGCTCCACACCGGCCGCAGCCGCAACGACCAGGTGGCCACCGACCTGCGCCTGTTCACCAAGCGCGAGCTGGCCGAGGTGGCCGAACGGATCCTGGTGCTGCAGCACACGCTGCTCTCCCGCGCCGAAGCCGCCGGTGACGAGTACCTCCCCGGCTACACCCACCTCCAGCGGGCCCAGCCCGTCACGCTGGCGCACCACTTGCTGGCCCACGGCTGGGCCCTCGCCCGCGACGTGGACCGCCTGCTCGACGCCCGCCGGCGCATGGACGTGTCGCCCCTCGGCGCCGGGGCCCTGGCCGGCTCCTCCTTGGACCTGGACCCGGCCGGCGTCGCCCTCGACCTCGGCTTCGGCCGGGCCTTCGACAACTCGCTCGACGCGGTCAGCGACCGCGACTTCGTGGCCGAGTCCCTCTTCGTCCTCGCCATGGTCGGCCTGCACCTCTCCCGGTTGGGCGAGGAGATCGTGCTGTGGACCTCGGAGGAGTTCGGGTTCGCCCGCCTCGACGACGCCTACGCCACGGGCTCGTCGATGCTGCCCCAGAAGAAGAACCCCGACATCGCCGAGCTGGCGCGGGGAAAGGCCGGCCGCCTGGTGGGCAACCTCACCGGCCTCCTGGTGACCCTCAAGGGCCTGCCCCTCGCCTACAACCGCGACCTCCAGGAGGACAAGGAGCCGCTGTTCGACTCGCTGGACCAGGTCTCGCTCGGCCTCTCTGCGGTCGACGGCCTCGTCGCCACCCTCACCTGGGACCACGACCGCATGCGGGCCGCGGCCGACAGCCCGACCTCGTCGGCCACCGACCTCGCCGAGCTGCTCGTCAGCCGGGGCATGCCGTTCCGTGACGCCCATGCAGTCGTGGGCGGGCTGGTGCGGGAGTCGCTCGACGGGGGCGCCCCGCTGGTCGACCTGGTGACGGCCCACCCCGACCTCGGCCCCGAGGCCGCCGACCTGCTCGCGCCCGGGGTGGCGGCCTCGCGCCGCACCAGCGCCGGCGGGGCCGGCCCGGCGCCGGTGGCCGTCCAGATCGAACGCTTCCGGGCCCGCCTCGACACCGACGCCGAGCGTCTCGCGAAGGGGTAGCGGGTGGAGGTCGGCGGCCCCTTGGTGGCCCGTGCCGCCGCGCTCGACGACGTGGACGAGCTCGTGCGCCTCCGCCAGGTGATGTTCGACTCGATGGGCGTGGTCGCCCCGGACCCCGACTGGGTGGCGACCTGCGTCGCCTACCTGCGTGACCACCTCGGCGGTGAGCGTCTCCAGGGTGCCGTCGTGGACCACCCCGACGGTGGGGGCCGCCTGGTGGCGTCGGGGCTGGTGGAGCTCCAGTGGCGCATCCCCGGCGCCCAGAACGTGCTGGGCCGCACCGCCTACGTCAGCTCCATCGCCACCGATGACGCGTTCCGACGGCGGGGCGCCGCCCGCGCCGTGCTGGTGCACCTGCTGGACGAGGCCCGCCGCCAAGGGATCGAGATCGTGGACCTGCACGCCACCGCGGTCGGCGAGGGCCTCTACCGCGACCTCGGCTTCGCCCCCCGCCCGCAGCCCGAGCTGCGCCTCCACCTCGGCCGGTGAGGCGACGGACCCTGCCCCGGGCCTTCTACCATCGCGACAGCCGCGTCGTGGCGCCCGAGCTGCTGGGGAAGCTCCTCGTCCGCCGAGGTGTCGGCACACCGCCGTTGGTGGCACGCATCGTCGAGGTCGAGGCCTACACCGGGGCCGAGGACCCCGGCAGCCACGGCTATCGGGGCGAGACGCCTCGCGCCCGCACGATGTTCGGTCGTGCGGGCCACCTCTACGTCTACTTCAGCTACGGGATGCACTGGTGCGCCAACGCGGTCTGCGGTGAGGTGGAGGAGTCCGCGGCCGTGTTGCTGCGGGCCGCCGCGCCCCTCGAGGGCCTCGACCACATGCGGGCCAACCGGGGCCCCGCCGCCAAGCGGGACCGGGACCTCTGCAGCGGCCCCGCCAAGCTCTGCCAGGCCTTCGGCATCGACGGCTCGTACGACGGCGCCGACCTCGTGTCCGGCGACCAGGGCGTGCGCATCGTCGACGACGGGACGCCGCCCCCTGACGAACCCGTGGTCACGCGCCGAATCGGCCTGAGCGCCGGCGTGGAGCACGAGTGGCGGTGGTTGGTGGCCGGCGATCCCAACGTGTCGGCCCGCCCGCGCTGACCGGGGCAGGACCTTGCGGCAGGGCTTCTGGGAGCGGTCGAGTCGATGCATGCCGTGCCTGGGAATCCCTAGAGTCCAGGCGTGACCTTCGGCGGAACGCAACGGCCACCTTCGCGGTGGTGCCACGCCGCGACCGAGCTCGACGACTTCGCGATGATCTCGTACCGGGTGGACACCGAGCGGCTGGCGGCGGCGCTGCCCGATGGGGTCGAGCCCGACGTGTTCGCGTTCGACGACGGCGCCCACGCCTCGCTCGTGTCCGCCGTGCCCTTCGTCGACCGGGACTTCCACTTCCGGTTCTTCCCCCTGGTCAAGGTGGCCTGCGGCCAGGTGAACTACCGCGCTTATGTGACCTTCCGGGGCGAGCGCGGCGTCTGGTTCTTCGGGACCTCGCTCGACAGCCTGTTCGTGGCCCTGCCGCAGGCGGCGTGGAAGATGCCGTGGCACCGGGACCATGTGGAGATCGAAGGCTCGTGGGACGAGGAGGGCCGCTGCCGGTCGTGGTCCTTCCACGCCACCGGCTGGGGAGAGGGCGTCTGTCGCCTGGCGGCCACCGGGGCGACGCTCGAGCGCCTCGATGGCTTCACCGACCTCGACGACACCCTGGAGGTCCTGACCCACCCGATGGTGGGCTGGTACCAGCGCCGCCGAGGCGGGCTGGGGCGGTACTCGGTCTGGCACGAGGTGCTCGGCGTGCGTCCCTGCGTCGTCGAGGACGCCCGGTTCGCGGTCTTCGAGCACCTTGGCCTCGTCGAGCGCGGGTCGGCGCCTCACAGCGCCCTGGTGGCGCGCACCGTGCACTTCGACGTCCACACCCCACCGACGCGGGTGCGGACGTAGTCGCCGGCTCAGGCGAACGCGCCGGTGAAGAGCTCGCCGGCGGCGCGGATGGCGTCCGGATCGGCCAGTGGCATCGCGAACACGAACTCCTCGACGCCGGCCTCGGCCAGCTCGTGCAACTGTGCGACGATCTCGTCGGGTTGGCCGATGTTGCAGTCGGCCAGGGCACTGGCACCCCCGGCGCGCGCGAGGTAGCTCTGGAGCTCGCCGGTCTGCTGGAACGAATGGGTGATCACGAGGGTGGCCAACCGAGTGACGGCGATGGTCGCGGGGTCTCGCCCCACCTCCGTGCAGTGGCGGTGCAGCACCTCGAGCTTCCGGCGGATGAGGCCGGGGTCGCCGTGGAGGTTGCAGGCGTCGGCGTACTGGGCCACGAGGCGGAGGGTGCGTCGTTCGCCACCGCCGCCCACCAGTATGCCGGGGCCCCCTCGCTGCACCGGGCGAGGGACGTTGCGTGCATCGGCGGTGCGGTAGTAGGTGCCCTCGAAGCTGACGTGGTCGTGCTCGAACATCGCCCGGCAGATCTGGAGCGCTTCGGCGAGGCGGTCCATGCGCTCGGCCACCGGGGGGAGCTCGAACCCGTAGCCGGTGTGCTCGGGCTCGTGCCAAGCGGCGCCGAGGCCGAGCACGGCACGCCCCTTGCTGATGACGTCGAGCGTCGTCGTCATCTTGGCCACGAGGGCGGGGTTCCGGAGGGTCACCGCGGTGACCAGCGCCCCCAGCATCGCCGTGCTCGTTCGTGCTGCGAGCGCGCCCAGCAGGGTGTAGGCCTCGAGCATGGGCTGATCAGGCCCCCCCAAGGCGGGTAGCTGGTACACGTGGTCGGTCACCCACAGTGAGCGGAATCCGCTCTCCTCGGCGGCCACCGCCCGCGCCACGACCTGGTCGAAGAGCGCGTCGTCGGGAACCCGGAAGCCGAACGTGGCGAGCTGCAGGCCGAAGGTGGGCATCACCCCATCCTCGCCCATGACCACGCCCTCGTTCAGAGATCGAGGGTCGAAGCGCAACTCGGCATCGAGTTCACTTCGGCGAAATTGTCGATGGTCGCCGTGATGGAGCGCCCGCCGCGGGCCGTGAAGGCCGCCGGCTCGGTGGAGCCGGCCGCGAGGTCGGTGACGTACTGCTCTCGGTCGGCCAGATGGGTGCGCCAGTCGTCGAGCCAGAGCCCGGCGATGCGCTCGTCGCGGTCACCGCCGTCGGGGGCGATGGCGTCGAGATCGTCGACCATGGCTTCGAGGAGTGCGTTCGCCTGCGCGACGGTGAGCGCCCGCTCCTGCGGCGAGGCGGCGTCCTGCGCGGGCGGGAGCTCGGAGAGCTGGTCCCGGGTCGCGGCGCAGACGGGCTCGGCGGCCACTGAGAAGGCGTCGTCGTCGAGGAGGTCGGGAGGGTCCTTCTTCGCCATGCCCGAGAAGGCGTAGACCCACATGGCCACGAGCGCGATCACGACCAGGGTGGCGGCGATGCGACCGGGGGTGAGGCGGCGAGGGTCGTCGTCGCGGGGCCGCGGCGGGGGAGTGGTGTCGACCGTGGGATCCACCGCGCCAGGGTCCCTGCCGGGCCGGGCCCCTGTCCAGTCGCGCCGCCCTCGAACCGGCTTGATGGCCGGGGCCGCCGACGACGAGAGTGGCATGGTGACCACCAACGCCCTCCTCGACGATCTCGGGGCCCGGGGACTGATCCACGACACGACCGACCGCGATCGCCTCGCCGCCCGCCTGGACGAGGGGCGCCTGGTGGTCTACTGCGGCTTCGATCCCACCGCCGACAGCCTGCACGTGGGCAACCTCGTCCCCCTGCTGCTCCTCCGGCGGTTCCGCGACGCCGGCCACGATTGCATCGCCCTCGCCGGCGGTGCCACCGGCATGATCGGCGATCCCAGCGGTCGCTCCGAGGAGCGCAACCTGCTCGACGAGGAGACCCTTGCGTCCAACCTCGCCGGAATCAAGCCACAGCTCGTGCAGATCCTCGGCGACGGCGCCCAGTTCGTCGACAACTACTCCTGGACGCGCGACGTCACCCTGCTCGAGTTCCTCCGAGACGTCGGCAAGCACGTCACCGTCAACCAGCTGGTGGCCAAGGAGTCGATCCGCTCGCGGATGGAGGGCACCGACGGCATCTCGTTCACCGAGTTCAGCTACACCCTGCTCCAGGCCTTCGACTACCTCCACCTCCATGAAGCCCACCGGTGCGAGCTCCAGGTGGGAGGTTCGGACCAGTGGGGCAACATCACCGCCGGCATCGACCTGATCCGGCGCCGAACGGGCGATCACGTCCACGGCCTCACCGTCCCCCTGGTGACCCGGGCCGACGGCCAGAAGTTCGGCAAGAGCGTCGACGGTGCCGTGTGGCTGTCGGCCGAACGCACATCGCCCTACCGCTTCTTCCAGTACTGGATGCAGATCGCCGACGCCGACGTCGAGCGCTTCCTGCTCCAGCTCACGCTCCTGCCGGTGGAAGAGGCCGTGGCCATCGCCACGGCCCACGCCGAGGCGCCCCAGCGGCGGGAGGGTCAGCGGGCCCTCGCCCGTGCCCTCACCACGATGCTCCACGGCGACGAGGCGTGCGCCGGGGCGGAGGAGGCGTCTGCCGTCCTCTTCGGCGGGGCGGCGGCGACACTGGCCGGCACCGCCCTGGACACCGTGGCCGCCGAGGTGCCCACCACCGCGCTGGCCAAGGCCGACGTCGTCGGTGCGGACCTGGTCGACCTGCTGGTGGCCACCGGCGTGGCCACCTCCCGCGGCGACGCCCGCCGATCGCTGGAGCAGCGGGGCATCAGCGTCAACAACGCGAAGGTCGAGCCCGGCTTCCGGCCCGCCGAGGGGGACCTCCTCGAGGGCCGCGCGCTGCTGCTGCGCAAGGGCAAGAGCACGTATCACCTGATTTCCTTGCTCTCGGGTTGACGTCTGGGCCCGGTGCCGGTAAGTTGACCCTCCGGTTCGGGCAGCACTCACCGATGTGAGCGGCCCCGCACCCACCAGTGGCACCAACGCCTCCCCAGCAGCACCGGCGAGACGAGTGCCCATGAGCAGCCAGGCAGCCCAGTTTCGGCACGCCCGGCCGGCGCTCCTTGAAAACGGAATAGAGGACGAAAAAGCTAGTGCGGGCGATCACGCCGCGACACTGGGCCACAAGGCTCGGTCGGTCGACGTGACCGTTCATAAAAAACACAAGCACCTAATAACGGACAAAGTAAGTCAGTCTGTTCTGGTGCCAGTCGACCGACGGGCTAGCCAGCCCCGAAGTCGGCTCTCCCGATCAACGATCAGCCGGCCATGGAGTCAAACCCACGGCAGGGCAGTCAACGATCTCGACGGAGAGTTTGATCCTGGCTCAGGACGAACGCTGGCGGCGTGCCTAACACATGCAAGTCGAGCGGGGTCCATCCAGTGGCAACACTGGGGAAGACCTAGCGGCGAACGGGTGAGTAACACGTGAGGAACCTGCCCCGAAGACCGGGATAACCCGAGGAAACTCGAGCTAATACCGGATACCCCCACGAGATCGCATGGTCTTGTGAGGAAATGTCTTTTCGCTTCGGGAGGGCCTCGCGGCCTATCAGCTAGTTGGCGGGGTAACGGCCCACCAAGGCATCGACGGGTAGCTGGTCTGAGAGGACGATCAGCCACACTGGGACTGAGACACGGCCCAGACTCCTACGGGAGGCAGCAGTGGGGAATCTTGCGCAATGGGCGAAAGCCTGACGCAGCAACGCCGCGTGGGGGACGAAGGCTCTCGGGTTGTAAACCCCTTTCAGGAGGGACGAAATTGACGGTACCTCCAGAAGAAGCCCCGGCCAACTACGTGCCAGCAGCCGCGGTAACACGTAGGGGGCGAGCGTTGTCCGGATTTATTGGGCGTAAAGAGCTCGTAGGTGGCTCGGTAAGTCGGGTGTGAAATTTCGAGGCTCAACCTCGAGACGCCACCTGATACTGCTGTGGCTAGAGTCCGGTAGGGGAGCGTGGAATTCCTGGTGTAGCGGTGAAATGCGCAGATATCAGGAGGAACACCAGCGGCGAAGGCGGCGCTCTGGGCCGGTACTGACACTGAGGAGCGAAAGCGTGGGGATCAAACAGGATTAGATACCCTGGTAGTCCACGCCGTAAACGTTGGGCACTAGGTGTGGGGTTCTATCAACGGACTCCGTGCCGAAGCTAACGCATTAAGTGCCCCGCCTGGGGAGTACGGCCGCAAGGCTAAAACTCAAAGGAATTGACGGGGGCCCGCACAAGCGGCGGAGCATGTTGCTTAATTCGAGGCAACGCGAAGAACCTTACCTGGGTTTGACATGTAGGGAAAAGCCATAGAGATATGGTGTCCTTTTGGGCCCTACACAGGTGGTGCATGGCTGTCGTCAGCTCGTGTCGTGAGATGTTGGGTTAAGTCCCGCAACGAGCGCAACCCTTTTCCTTATTTGCCAGCGGGTTAAGCCGGGAACTTTAAGGATACTGCCAGTGACAAACTGGAGGAAGGCGGGGACGACGTCAAGTCATCATGGCCCTTACGTCCAGGGCTACACACGTGCTACAATGGGATATACAAAGAGCGGCAATACGGTGACGTGGAGCAAATCTTATAAAATATCTCCCAGTTCGGATTGTAGTCTGCAACTCGACTACATGAAGTTGGAATCGCTAGTAATCGTAGATCAGCTATGCTACGGTGAATACGTTCCCGGGTCTTGTACTCACCGCCCGTCACACCATGGGAGTCGAACTCATTCGAAGCGGGGATGCTAAAATAGCTACCTTCCACAGTGGATTTGGCGACTGGGGTGAAGTCGTAACAAGGTAACCGTAGGAGAACCTGCGGTTGGATCACCTCCTTTCAAAGAAATATTATTAAGATTTGTTTCTTAATATATAAATAAAAAGAAAAAACTACTTTTAACAACATATATTTAGTTTGTAAAGATTATTTGAAGAACTACAAATAATTTATAGGTAAATATGGGCCTATAGCTCAGCTGGCTAGAGCGCTCGACTGATAATCGTGAGGTCTCAGGTTCAAGTCCTGATAGGCCCACCATCATGGGGAATTAGCTCAGCTGGGAGAGCGCCTGCTTTGCACGCAGGAGGTCAGCGGTTCGATCCCGCTATTCTCCACCATATATACTATAAGAATAAAATTAGATATAAGCTTTTATATATAAGAGTTTATATCTGGTTTTAATCAGAAGCGTTACCTTGAAATAACTTTAGTTATTTTAAGTGATATGATATTTAAAAATATAATGTTAAAGTCTTTAAAATTTTTTCGTAAAATTAAATAGTAATGTTTAATTTTAAATAAAAAAATTTCATATCTAAAATTTAATGTAAAAGTTAAATTTAACTATAGATAACACAACTAACTTATTATAGTATGTACTTGTATATATGTTTAATAAGATAGTAGCCAAAGAATATTATCAAATTTAGAATAACTAGTAATAGTTATTTTAGGCAAGAAAAGAAATCTAAATTTATTTAGATTTTATTATAAGCTATTAAGGGCTAATGGTGGATGCCTTGACTGTAAGAGGCGATGAAGGACGTATTAGGCTGCGATAAGCCTCGGGGAGCTGCCAAAGAGCTTTGAT
>RRZU010681826.1_pt1 | contig 28758 bp, 24 predicted proteins | sample 2165561 | NCBI WGS metagenome assembly RRZU01 (sample SAMN10456909, study PRJNA506462) | wastewater metagenome | isolation source: wastewater sludge | place: USA: Moscow, Idaho | reverse complement strand
TGCCTATATGGAAGTAAATACTCGTATGCACAGCGGAATGGGTATTGATTTCACGGGAAATGCAGATACTGACTTTATGTTGGGTATGATTCCTCACCATCAGGGTGCGGTTGATATGGCAAAAGTAGTTCTTCAATACGGCTCTGATCCAAAAGTGCGTCAGCTTGCTGAAGATGTTATCTCTGCCCAGGAGTCAGAAATCAAGATGATGAATGAATGGTTGGCAAAAAATAAAAATCATTCTGACAGCAAAAATGAAGATAGCCCATCAACTCAAGCATACATTAAGGTCAATGATGAAATGCACGCAGATATGATGGTTCCATTTACAGGAAATGCTGATGTTGATTTCATGAGAGGCATGATTCCCCATCATCAAGGTGCAATTGATATGGCTAAAGTAGTTCTTCAATACGGTTCTGATCCAGAAGTGCGTCAGCTTGCTGAAGATGTTATCTCTGCCCAGGAATCAGAAATCAAGATGATGAATGAATGGTTAAGTAAACATAAGTAGATACTTCTCTATTCGATGTTCTTTTAAATGAGGGGCTTTTTAAAGCCCCTTGTTTTATCTATAAATTTGATGAATTGAGGATTATGTTATATGCCAAAAATTATAGTTCTTCCGCATGAAAAGATTTGTCCACAGGGTGCGGAACTTGAAATTGAAAGTGGAAGTAATTTATGTCGAAGTTTATTGGATCATGGCATTCCCATAGAACATGCCTGCGATTTATCAGGTGCATGTACAACATGTCATGTTGTCGTGAAAAAAGGGTTTGATAGTCTGGAAGAAATGGATGATGTAGAGGCTGACTTACTGGATCGTGCTTGGGGGCTTACGGCTGAATCAAGACTATCTTGTCAGGTTAAAGTCCAAGATGAAAACTTGGAAGTAGAAATCCCCAAATACACGGTAAACTATATTTCAGATCATCATGAATAAGTGTTTCTAGTTTGTTTTTAAGACATTTACTTTTGAAACTTGATTAAGTATTCTTGGTACAGATAAAAGGTGAATCTGGTCAGTATGTCAAATAATAAGTTCATAAAACTTATTCTTGTATTTGTCCTGTTTTTGTTTTCAATAACAACTACGGGTGTTTATACATGGGCGCCTGTAATTGCTAAAAATTTAGACCATCACCATGATCTAAATATTTCTATTGTGTCTGGAGATATAAGTCACTGGACTCTAGTTCATCATGATAATCAAATTTCTCAGGAAGATACAAAAAATCATAATTGGAAAAGTTATGATCAATCTGCTTTACAACATTCAGTTAAGCCTATTACGATTCAAGAACATTTTGCTCTTGATCCTGTATTCTTCTTGAGCTTTGCCCTACCTCTTATACTACTTTTTCTTAGTTTTTTTGAAATACCTATTAGGTCTTTTGGATTTAGGAAAAGGCAATCTTTTATTAGTAACTCTTATACTTATACAAAAGCTTTAATCGTTTTACGTAATTGATTTTTCTATACAAAAAATAATTTTTCATTTTTTTTGTATAGGTAAAGTCATGTCTAAAATTTATCAGATATTTCTTACCTGTGGTTTGGTAGTCATGGCAGCACCTGCTTTTGCAGAGCAAGATTATGCCCGACTACAACAACAGGTATTAGCAAATGATGTAATTCTCAAGAGTTTGCAACAATCTCAGTCTGCGTATGATATCAATCAACAATATGCTGGGCGATTGAACAATCCAACTTTTAATATGGAGCTGGATAATTTAGGAAATTCCAAGCTTAAAGAACTTGATGGCCCTACTACCATGATTGGGCTTTCTCAAGATATTCCCTTAAATAATAAGTTACAGTTACGTAAACAACTGGCAGGATTTCAGGGCAACAATAATCAGTTTGAGATTGTAAAACGTCAGGCAGAACTTAAATCAGAATTAAGGACTTGTCTGTCAAACTGGTATGTTGCAACCCAGCGTGCTGAAATTTTTTCAACTGAAAGTAGTTTGTATAAGCGACAAGTCAATGTACTCACTGAAAAGTTAAAATTCGGTCGAGTGATTCCCTCTGATGTCCAGTTAAGTTCGGCATTGTCAGCAGAATCAGCTTTACGTCATCAAAATGAGTTAAAGAGGATTCAATATCAGAGAAACCTCTGCTCTAAGTATCTTCCTGATTTGCCAAATCAAGCCATTGAAGTGCCTCTAGATATTAACTTTTCCAATCGTGTCAGTTTATTGGAACAGGAAAGTGTCTTAAAAACACAGTTGGCAAAAACGCAACTTGAATTGGCAAAAAAAGAGGCTGTACCTGATATTACATTGGGTGTTGGTGTCCGAAATTATCAGGAAACCAGTGACAAGGTATTTTTAGTTTCCACCTCAATTCCCCTCGCTGTCTTCAATCGTAATAAAGGCAATATTGCCATTGCTCAAGCAACCCAAGCCAATGCGGAAACTCAATCTGTCTGGGCAAATCGTAACGCTAAAATTGAATTGGAAAATAAATCGGTTGAGATTTCAAACCTGATTGATGCAATCAAGCAGTATGACAGCACGGTATTACCCGCAGCCAATGAAAGTTTACGTATTGCTGAACTGGGCTATCAGGCAGGCAAGACTTCCCTATTGGAATTTAATAGTAATAAGCAAATTTGGTTGGATAAACAGTTAGCCCGTTATGACCTGTGGTTGGCTTTGCAAAATCAAATTGCAGAGATTGAGAAAAACTACGTCACCAATTTAGAACAGGAATAGGGGGAACACAAACATGAATAAAACCACCAATACTTTAATTGCAACAGGTGTTGTTGCATTACTGATTATCCTGTGTGCGATTGCTTGGTATAAGACAGGTAATAAACCAAAGGCGAATTCAGGTGAAACGGTAGAGGAAAGCGTTGCAGTTGCAGGTGATGAAAAAGGCCAACATGGTGGACGTTTATATCGAGATGGCGATTTCTCTACGGAAGTTAAGATTTTTGAGGAAGGTGTTGAACCTCATTTACGTGTATATGGCTATTTCAAGGATAAGCCCTTAAAGCCTCAAGAACTGACTGCAAATATTTTCATCAAGCGTCTTGATGCGGAACAAAATATTAGCTTTGTACCTGAAAGTGACTATCTGATTGGAAATGAAGTGATTTATGAACCACATTCATTTTTGATGATGATCAATGTGGAATATCAAGGTAAAAAGCATACATGGAGGTGGGACACCAAAGAGGGTCGTACCAATATTCCTGATGCCAGTCTAAAAAGTAGTGGACTCGAAGTATTAACTGTTCAGCCTATGATGTTTGAAAATAGCTTACAGCTTAAAGGTGAACTTAAATTTCCAGACAATTTTGAGAGTTTTATTACCCCTAAAGCAAGTGGCACACTGGTTAAAACCTATCGTACGATTGGTGATAAGGTCAGTAAGGGTGACTTATTGGCAACCGTACAAAGTCAGGATGTGATTCGTCTAAATGCTGAACGTACTATCGCTCAGGATACCTTGCAGTTTACACGTAAAAAAATGGAGCAAGAACGGGCTTTATGGCAGAAACGTGTTTCCCCTGAAATTGACTATATTAATGCCGAACGTGAATTTGATAATGCCCATGTTCGTGTCAATGAGTTAAGTAACATCATTAACTCTTATGGTGGTTCTGGCAATGGAATGATTGAAGTACGTGCCGCGATGTCAGGCACAGTGCTGGAAATTCTAAGTGCCATTGGCACAAATGTTAACCCATCTACTCCGATGTTTAAAATTGCCAACACTTCACAACTTTTAGCAGTAGTGAATATTCCTGCTGATAAATTGAATGTGGTGAAAACAAGTAATAAAGTCACCATCCAATCACAGACAACAGCTTCGGAAGAAGCATTGGGGCGCATCAAATATATCAGTGATGTGATTGACCCTAAAACTCGTACTGCTCAAGCCTTTGTTGAAATTCCGAATCAGTTTAACTGGCGTTCAGGTCAGTTGATTTCAGCACAAATCTTTGAAAGTCAATCCATGAAACCGATGGTGGTGCGTGAAGATGCACTACAAACCTATCGTGACTGGGACGTGGTTTTTCTTCGTGTTGGTGATGACTTTGAAGTTCGTCCACTTGAGTTGGGTGAGAAATTCAATGGATTTGTTGAGGTCAAATCGGGTTTAAAAGTTGGACAAAAATATGCAGCAGGTAATTCTTATCTTATAAAAGCAGAGCTGGGTAAATCTGGCGCTTCTCATGACCATTAAAAGCAGGAGTAGCGAACATGTTTGACCAGATTGTAAAACTGTCAATCAAGAACCGTTGGTTCGTATTGATTGTATTTTTGTTTATTGGGGCATTTGGTGTCTATAACTATTTCAAACTGCCGATTGATGCAGTCCCTGATATTACAAATGTTCAGGTACAAATTAACAGCGAGGCTCAGGGACTCTCACCACTGGAAATGGAAACTCAGGTGACCTTTCCAATTGAAACAGCCCTAGCAGGTATCCCCAATCTTAACTATACCCGTTCGGTGTCAAGATATGGACTATCACAAGTCACTGTTATCTTTAAAGAAGGTACAGATATTTATTTTGCCCGCCAATTGGTGAATGAAAGGCTTCAGGGTATTGTACCAAGTCTGCCAAGTAGTATTTCCACTTCAATGGGACCTGTGTCTACAGGACTTGGCGAAATCTTTATGTATACCGTTGAGAATACACCCAATAATCCAAATCCAATGTCAGCTACGGATTTAAGGACATTGCAGGATTGGGTGATTAAGCCACAACTGCGAAATGTTGAGGGTGTCAATGAAATCAATACCATTGGTGGCTATGTAAAACAATTTGTGGTACGTCCTAATTATCCTTATTTGCGGAGTATCGGCTTAGACCAACAGGTAATTGTTGAAGCTATTTCAAAAAATAGCATGAACAAAGGTTCTGGTTATATTGAAAAAAATGGTGAGCAATATCTACTGCGTTCAGATTCACAAATCACATCAATTGAGCAAATCAAGAGTATTCCAATTACGACAAGTAATGGCTATATCCTGCGTTTAAATGATGTTGCAGAAGTATCTATCGGAAGTGAATTGCGTACAGGTGCAGCGACCAAGAATGGTCAGGAAATTGTATTGGGTACAGCATTCATGCTCATTGGAGAGAACTCTCGTAGTGTCGCCCATGCTGTAGATCAAAAATTACAGGAAGTCCAGAAGTCACTACCAGAAGGTGTGGAAGCGAAAGCTGTTTATAACCGTACTACACTGGTTGATGCAACAATTGAAACCGTTAAAAAGAATCTGTTAGAAGGTGCAATCCTTGTGATTGTGGTTCTATTTATCTTTCTTGGGCATTTCCGTGCCGCACTTATTACAGCAATGGTCATTCCATTATCCATGTTGATGACCATTACAGGCATGGTCAATCAGAAAATCAGTGCCAATCTAATGAGTCTTGGGGCATTGGACTTCGGGATTATCGTTGATGGTGCTGTGGTTATTGTCGAAGCATCTCTGGCAAAACTTGCTTTAAAACAGAAAGAGTTAGGGAGAGTACTAACTCGACAGGAACGATTTGCCACAGTATTTGATGCCACCAAAGAATCTAGAAAAGCCATTCTTTATGGTCAGCTTATCATTATTCTGGTTTATCTACCTGTGATGACGCTGACAGGTGTTGAAGGAAAAATGTTCACGCCAATGGCAGCAACAGTGGTGATGGCATTACTTGCAGCGATGATTCTCTCGATTACTTTTGTCCCTGCCATGATTGCATTAGTTACCACAGGCAAAGTAAAAGATGAAGAGTCCAAAATTGTTCATGGCATTAAAAAGTTTTATCACCCTGTTCTGGACTGGTCACTTAACCATCGACTGATACTGGTTGCTTGTGTAGCAGGTTTCTTTGTATTTACTGCCAGTTTGTCTACTCGTCTTGGTTCAGAGTTTATTCCATCGTTGGATGAGGGTGATGTGGCATTACACGCATTACGTATTCCTGGAACATCACTAAGCCAGGCAATCGAAATGCAATATGCACTTGAACGAGAAATCCAAAAGATACCAGAGGTGAAATCGATTTTTGCCAAAATTGGAACAGCCGAAATTGCAACAGATCCTATGCCACCTAATGTGGCAGATAACTATGTCGTGTTAAAGCTCCGTAGGGAGTGGCCGAATCCTAACAAGGAGAAAGCTGATGTCGTGGCAGAAATCGAACGAGTTTCAAAAGGTGTTTATGGCAATAACTACGAGTTCACCCAACCCATTCAGATGCGTTTTAATGAGTTGATTTCTGGTGTACGTACGGATGTTGCTGTAAAAATTTCAGGTGATGATTTGGAACAACTGTTGGAACTTGGCAATGAAGTCGCAGATATCCTTGAAACTGTTAATGGAACTGCCGATTTAAAAGTTGAACAAATGTCTGGTCTACAAATGGTTTCTATTGAACTTAAGCGGGACATGATTGCCAATTATGGTTTAGATGCTGAAGATGTTCAAAATAAAGTATCTAGTCTGATTACTGGGCAAACCGCAGGCAGAATGTTTGAGGGTGATAGAAAGTTCGATATTGTCGTTAGAATGGAAGAAAGTGCGGTCAGTAATCTGGAAAAACTCTATCAAATTCCAATGCGTTTGCCAGATGGGTCAAGTGTACTGTTGTCCGATTTGATTGAGTTAAAAACCATTCAAGGTCCAAACCAGATTTCTCGTGAAAATGGTAAACGCCGAATAGTCATCACTGCCAATGTACGTGGAACAGATATGGGTAGTTATATTGCTGAAGCTCAAGCCAAAGTAGATTCCCAATTCAAATTACCAGAAGGTTACTGGATGTCTTGGGGCGGTACATTTGAGCAGATGCAGTCTGCTACTAATCGTTTGATGATTATTGTACCTGTAGCACTATTATTAATCTTTACCATGATTTACATGGCATTAGGGAATATTCGTAATAGTTTATTGGTCTTTACTGGTGTGCCATTTGCATTAACTGGTGGTGTCATCGCTTTAGCATTAAGGGATATTCCACTTTCAATCTCTGCTGCTGTGGGCTTTATTGCCCTCTCAGGTGTGGCGGTATTAAATGGATTGGTCTTAGTCACCGCAATTCAACGCTTGCAAGCTCAAGGTCAAAGTTTGGTTGATGCGGTAAAGCATGGTGCTTTAGAAAGATTAAGACCTGTATTAATTACGGCTCTGGTTGCTTCTCTGGGATTTATTCCAATGGCGTTAAATGTCGGCATTGGTTCAGAGGTTCAACGCCCAATCGCAACTGTAGTTATTGGCGGGATTATTTCTTCCACATTACTTACATTGATTATTCTGCCTACCTTGTATGTCTGGTTCAATCAAAGAGCCAAGCGTAAAGCAGAAGTAGAAAATTTCTCTGAGCAACAGGTTTAGGGAAGAAATGAAATGATAGGCATGGTGCAAGATAAAAAGTTTAAAGGAACAATGATGTGGCTTGTCTGCATCCTTAGTCTTGCATTGTGCCTGCATTCTAATACACATGTAACTGAAATCAGTTCATTTCAGAACGCACCTTATGCAGAAACACATCCACATGAAGTGAATCAACCGCATATACATAGCCACCAAGATACTTATCATGAACATTTTGTTGGTTATGATGTTGGTCAAAATATTAGTTTTATTGTACTGATTTTCAATTCTCAAATTATTGACAGAATCAAACACTATACCCTTTTAGTGATGAGTCGCATTTTTAAACCGCCAAAAAATGAATGAATTATCAATTCATCATTTAATTTTTTGGAGTTTAATTTATATGACAAGTTCTTTCTTGCAGTGGGTGAAATCAAGAAGCCGCTTAAAACTGATAGTAGTATTAAGCCTATTCTTGTTTAGCCCAATGTTATTTGCGCATGGTGTTTCGGAAGGTGACAAAGGTTACATTCAGGAAATCTACGGTGTCCATATCATCCCATTTATCTATTTGGGAGCGAAACATATGCTCACGGGATACGACCACCTATTGTTTCTCGTTGGCATTATTTTCTTCCTATATCGAATAAAAGATATAGGCTTATATGTCAGCCTTTTTGCCATTGGTCACTCAATCACCATGCTGATTGGTGTGTACTACAACATCTCAATGAATGCCTACATTATTGATGCAATCATTGGTTTCTCTATTGTTTATAAAGCCTTAGATAATTTGGGTGCTTATCAAAGATGGTTTGGGTATCAACCCAATACCAAAATTGCAACCTTAATTTTTGGTCTGATACATGGTTTTGGTTTAGCCGTCAAAATTCAGGAATATGAAGTCCCTAAAGATGGCCTATTGGCAAATTTAATTTCATTTAATGTCGGTGTTGAACTCGGTCAGCTCATGGCACTGTGCATCATTTTGCTATTTATGACCATGTGGCGAAAAACCCCTTACTTCTTTAAAACAGCTTATCAAAGTAATGTCTTTTTGATGTTTCTTGGTTTTTTATTGGTCGGCTATCAGCTTACTGGCTTTATCACACAATAAGGATTGAATTATGTACAACACTGAAATTCCAAAAAATATTCAACTTCCATCTTCCAAAAAGTTGATTAAATCAACAGTAATTGCAGCCATAAGTGCGGTAGTTGTATTAGTGACATGTGTGATGCCCGCTGAATATGGTATCGACCCAACAGGTATAGGAAAAGCCATTGGTTTGGTTGAGATGGGAGAAATTAAACAGTCTTTAGCCAAAGAAGCTGAACAGGGATTGGGCGAAAACACTGGCGGTTTTGCAGAAGAGTTTGATATTTCTGGACAAGATACTAGTGTTTCAGAGGCAACCCAAGCTCTAGGACAAACAGAAGCAAATACAAAGGTTTCAAATGAAAGTGAACCAGCCAAAATGATACCTGCTGTGACCAAAGAATCTATTTCGATTGACCTCAAGGCTGGTCAGGCAACAGAAGTGAAACTGGCAATGCCTAAAGGTGCAAGTGTTAATTTCGACTGGAAAACATCAGGTGGTGGTTTGAATTTTGATACACATGGAGACCCAGTGAATGCCCCGAAAGATTTTTATCATGGTTATGGCAAAGGTCGAAATGAAACTCAGCAATCAGGGACTTTAACGGCTGCATTTGACGGTAAACATGGTTGGTTCTGGCGAAACCGTAACAAAGAATCTGTCACAGTAACTTTAACAGTTGAAGGACAGTTTAGTGAAATAAAACGGATTTTTTAATCTATTTAAGGACATTTAAGGGCAATGCTCTTAAGTGTCCTATGGATAAAGCAGGTGAACTAGGAGAGCCGATAAAATGTTTACAGTATTAAAAAACACAACATATAGACATCTATTTCTTGCACAAGTGATTGCATTAATTGGTACTGGCTTAATTACGATTGCATTGGCTTTACTTGCCTATGATATGGCTGGAGAAAAAGCGGCACAGGTTCTCGGCATCGCACTGGCAATTAAAATGATTGCTTATATTGCTGTTGCACCTGTCGCTTCGGCTTTTGCAGAACGATTACCCCGAAAAAAGGTTTTGGTTGGATTGGATATTATTCGGGCATTAACAGCACTTTGCTTACCATTTGTAACCCAAATCTGGCAGATTTACCTGTTAATTTTTATTTTACAATCCGCATCAGCAGCATTTACCCCTACATTTCAGGCAACGATTCCAGATGTATTGCCTGATGAAAAAGATTATACCAACGCCTTATCATTGTCCCGTCTAGCTTATGATTTAGAAAATATAATTAGCCCGATGTTAGCAGGGCTGTTATTGACAGTTATTAGTTATAACAATTTATTCTTAGGTACAGTCATTGGCTTCATTGGTTCAGCATTATTTGTTGTCAGTGCAAAACTACCTGTAGCAAAAATTCCTGAATTTAAAGGTATATATAGTCGAATCAAACAGGGGGCAAAAATATATTTTAATACTCCACGATTGAAAGCCTTACTTGCATTAAATCTAGCCATTGCTTCGGCAAGTGCTGTAGTTATTGTCAATACAGTGGTACTGGTTCAATCAACCTTTAAACTGACAGAACATGCAACAACTTGGGCGTTTGGTCTATTTGGTCTTGGTTCTATGCTTTCAGCATTTATATTGCCTAAAGTTCTTGATAAATTTAATGATAGAACCGTGATGTTAACAGGTACAACCATACTGACCATTGGCTTGTTCTCTGGCTATTTTATTCATTCCTATGCTTGGTTATTGGCATTGTGGTTTATTTTAGGTGTGGGCTATTCAGTGGCTCAAACACCAACAGGGCGATTAATTCGTAAATCAGCATCCAGTGAAAATAGAACAGCTTTATTTGCAGCACAATTTGCGTTTTCTCATGCGTGCTGGTTGATTACTTATCCATTAGTTGGGTGGTTGAGTACCAATGTGGGAACATTACAGACTTTTATACCTATGGCAGTAATTGCCGTTATTTCACTCATACTTGCGATGCGTGTATGGTCAGCTCAGGACGAAATGTATTTGGCTCATAATCATGATGATTTACCACCAGAACATGAGCATTTGCAACAACATCTGGTCAATGGAATCCATATTCATGAATATGTAATTGATGATTACCACCAGAAATGGCCAAAATAACTACTTTTTACTTAATTAAATTTTAGTAAGACTTGACCTTACAATTATGGCAAGGTTTATATTAAATAAATCTTGAATAATAGTGGAGATAAATATGGAATTTCATGTTGAAGGTATGACCTGTGGCGGTTGTGCCCGTGGTGTCACCAGAGCAATTCAAGCAGTTGATGCTAATGCAAAGGTAATTACTGATCCTCCAAATCGCAGTGTGAAAGTTGAAACAACTGCAACTCAGCAACAAGTGGTTGAGGCTTTAACAGAGGCTGGTTTTCCTCCTCGCTAAGAGTGAACAAAATAATAAAGCGACTCAAAGTAGTCGCTTTTTATTTCCAATAAAAAGCTAAAACTTAAGTATTTTTGGGAAGTTGAATTAACACCACCCCTCCAAGAATCAAAACTAATGCCAATAATTCAATTACTCCTATACTTTCTCCAATCATAGCGCCAATGATAACAGCCACAATTGGGGCAATATATGTAGCCCCAGCAGCTTTTACTGGTCCAAGCTTTTGAATGATGTAGTAATAAATGAAGAAAGCACCTCCCGTTCCCAACATCCCTAGGCCAATAATCACCCCCCATAGTGTATGGATGTCCGATGTAATCGCAGTAATATGGTCAAAGTCTGTTAGAAGCAACAATGTAAGTGTTGCGATGCCTGACTGCCATGTTGCTAATGCCACTGGAGGTAAGTTTAAGGGAGAAAGAAAATATCGGGCATAAACAAAAGAACATCCAACACTGAGTGTTCCAACAATCATCCATACGATACCCATCAAAGGGATCTCCTGTGTGCTTTCCCATGGTCTGGCACTTAAGATGATGCCTAGGAATCCTAGTATAATTCCAAGGGTCATCCGCTTTGTAGGTTGTTCCTCACGAAGAAATATGATGGAAGCCAAGAACGTAAAAATGGGAATAGAGCCACTAAGCAGTCCAGCGATACTGGTGGGAAGAAGAGCTGTTCCAGCGACAAACCCATAATAATAGAGTGTCGTTGCCAATACTGACATCACGGTGAAATGAGGGAGATAACGTAATTGCTGGCGATTGATTGCCCTTGTATAAATAGCAATCACTAAAAGAGGAAGAAATCCAAATAGGACTCGCAGGAATACGGTTTGTGAGGGGGAAATAAGGATAGTGGCCCATTTCATATAGATAAAATTTGTTCCCCAAATGATTCCAAGTAGAACTAGTGCGACATAAGCGCGAAGCATCTTATCTGTATCCTATTGAGTCAGTTTAGGGGTTAATCCAATGGCTATTCATCAAATTTCCATCGTTGTCATAAGTGAAATATGCACGCTGGTTGTTTTGGTGCTGCAATTGAAACCAGTCTAAAATCTCAATCTGGACAGAAATAACACCAAAACATGAATATCCATCTTGTCTTTCATCACTGTCTGTTTCTAGAAGTGAGTGGCAACCAGTGGTAAAAGCACACTCATCTCCTGGTGGTCCACCCGTATAGGTTCTCTGTGTCCATATACTCAATGATTGCCATGCCTGTTGAGCAACTTCAGTACCAGAAGCATGAAGTGTGGCAATACCTTTTAGGCGAAGCTGCAAACGCGTCTTTGAGCAAAACCCCAGAATGGTCGTAGATGGGTTTGCCAAGAGTTCATTCCATTTTGGACTGCGAATATCGGTATGGATCTCAAGAATACGTTTTAATTGATTTACATGTCTTAGCACGACCATTCTGGCCTGTGGCGTATCCTCTTTATCTACCGAGCATAGATTGATATAGCGGAAACCTGATTCAGGGGTGATAGTTGCCAATTCAAGTTCTTTCCAGGCCAAAGTATTAATTTGAATAAGATCATTTGCCATAACAGACACCTCAGTCAGGATAATTTTCCAGTCCTATACTTTATTTTCTAAAGGAAGACTCAGCATAAAAATTGCTTTTATTAGGACATTATTTCAACTAGTTGAATGACTTGCACACGATTAATAAACGCATTAGAGTGTAGAAAAACTACTGTCTATTTGGTTCTATGTTATCTCGTCGGAAACTCCCATCTTTAAATGCTTTGCGTGCTTTTGAATCGGCAGGACGGAAGTTGAGTTTCCGTGCTGCTGCGGATGAACTGGGAGTTACCCAAGGTGCGATTGCTCAGCAGGTCCGGGCATTGGAGGAACATCTGGGGGTTACACTATTTCAGCGTCTTCCAAGAGGACTGGCTTTGACTCCAGAGGGAGCTAATTACTTGGTCAATATGACTCATGCCTTTGATATTCTTACAGAATAAACGGAATCGATTTTGGATCAACCTGATAGCGTAACCATTAGTGTAACTCCGACGATTGCTGCCAAGTTGTTGATCCCTCTTTTAGGTAAACTACATACATCATTGCCTGATATCAAGCTGCATACATTAGCTACTGAAGCTGTATCAGATTTTGATCGGGATCAGGTTGATATTGCTGTACGCCTTACTAAAAAGTCATTTCCAGAGAATTTGGAAGCGCAGTTATTGTTCCGTCAGGAACTGATTGTTGTGGCAAGTCCTTTTCTTGTCCAAGATTTAACTCTTCCTTTAAAGCCTGAACAATTAATATCAATGCCACTTCTACATGATGCTCACGATAACTGGCCCAAGTTCCTAAATACAAATGTTAAGTTATCTGGACTTGTTTTTAGTCAAACCACTCTGGCATTAGACGCTGCTTTGTCAGGGCAAGGCATTGCGTTAGCATGCCGAGCCTTTGTAGATGAAGAGATTAAATCAGGAAAACTGGTACAGGTTGTTTCGGAAATAATGACCATTGAACCAAGTTATTATCTTGTACGGAAAAAATCCTCACACTCTAATACTACTGTGAACAAGATTTGGCAGTGGTGTATAGAATATCTTGGTACTAATTAAAAAACTCTTTAAGTAATTGACTTATATATTCTTACTTTATTGGTTATATATGTGGTCATATAGACATAACCTCTTTTTCATTTGCAGGTGTTATTGGAGTTAATGTGGTCATCCTTTTATATCGACCAAGATGGTGTTTGTTATCTGCTTTGATTTTGTAAGTATAATTTTTCTTGGATTTAGTATTATTAATTACAGATAAATTTGGATTAGTGAATGTATGTCTTATAAAAACATCTTTCTTTATATTCTCTTTGAATACATTGTCGAGCTCTATAATTATATTCTGTTGGATAATAATCTCACTACTTCCCATAAAGGTGCTGATAGATAGTAGAGAGTCCCTAATCAAGGTAAAAGTACAAGAAAATTTATTATTGATCTGAACTGCTTTTATTGCCTTGGCAGTTTCAAAAACATCGCGGTATTCTTCAATACTAAACGTAATGTCACTTTTGAATGGTAATTCGATATGAAGAACATTACAAATGAGTCTGCAATAATAAGTATATGATAGTAAAGGTAATAGTCTGGAAAAATAAGTTTTTCCAATTGAGGTGCTTGAAGAGAATACTTCTAAACCATCTATATATATGATTGCTTTGAATTCTTTACTATTTGACAATGATTTATAAAATTTAAAAATTTGATCAAAGTAAGGTAATTTAGATAAGTTTTTGTTATCCCATAACTGGAAGTTTAAATCCAGATTAAAACCATCCTTTATAGGTTGTCCAGAATATGGAATTTTATTGATTTTAAAACTTAGAAGATGATTATATTTCATGGAGGAAAAGGAAAAGGTTTCTTTTCCTAATATCAATTCATCTTCAAAACTCATAAGCGTTTCACCCTCTTCATCCTGTATCTCAACAATGGCAGTTCTTTTATTATTGGGCTCAATAATCAGGATGCCATCCTTTAGGTTCTGGGGAAATATTGAGTCTAGCCCTAATGAGTTGGTGGTTACCTTGGCAATATCACATGAGAGAGTTTGGCCATGATCTATTAAGTCCGAAAATTTTTCATTATATTCAGATGGATCAATAGGAATAAAGTTGATGATAACAGGATCATCTGTATCTTCTTTAACATTGATCTCAAAGTGGTTAGAACCATTGATAAAAGAGTATTCCACATCTAGCCGTGGGTCTAATTTATGAATATATGATTTTACAGCTCTTGCTACTTCTGAGATGGAAGTCTGCATTCGATCAGATAGGTTTACTCCTATACCTTGTAATAAGGTACGATGAACTTTGTAGTCTGCCTCATTCTGCGTATAAAGCCTTGAGTTTGAATTAATTTTTATTCTATGTTCTGCTTCTTTCTTCCAATGGTGCAATAAAGGGGCTGGATAAGCCTCTGGTTCCCTATCTATTTTTATAGAGCAATGTGCACAAAGCCAAATTGCATTATTGATGTCTTTTCTTTCTTCAGTTGTCATCTCTGCCTTATAGCGAGGACCACCGATAGATGCAGCACAAATATGTGCTGCTACACCTGTATCAATTACTTTTGTTGGATCAGTCGCTTGAGGCTCCACTGTTAGAACATAGCATTCAGGGTTTGAACAACAGTTTGATACTCTGCGACGTAGTGCATCAATTGTTCTTTGGGTGAAATTATCTCTTGTTCTTTTTGACATATATATTCATAAATGTAGTTAATTAATTAGATTTTGAAGAACTGATATTAGAAGTCAATAAGCTATATTGATTTATAAGAATTTTTATAGGTATGGCATAGGAGGTTATATTGATATAACCTCCCATTATTTGTCATTTCTTTCGGGTTAAAGGTGAAACGGAAAGCAGGTCATTATGATGGTGAACGTCCTTTATATCATTGTGGGGCTCTTGCAAACCTTCAAGAATCGGACAATCAGGTCTATTATCACCAGCACAGCAGTCGATTAAGTCCTTGAGAGTATTCGCCATTTGCTGTAGGTCATTGATACGTTCTTCCAGCTTTTCAATATGACCCTGAGCCAGGCGTTTGACATCAGCACTCTGTCTACTGCGGTTATTCCATAAATCGAGTAGGTCTGATATTTCCGCTACTGAAAAACCGAGTTCACGACTTCGTTTGATAAACTTTAAACGTTCAACATCATTTACTGAGTAAGAGCGATATCCTGCATTATTACGTCCAGCAGCGGGAATCAGGCCAATCTGCTCGTAATAACGAATCATCTTGGCGGTAACTCCTGAAGCTTTAGAGACTTTACCAATGTTCATCATATCCTCCTTAGCCTTGACTGACGGATGGTGACTGGAATCGACGTAAACGTAATGCATTACCGAGTACAAATACACTGGACAAAGCCATTGCACCTGCTGCAAAGATTGGGGACATCAGTATTCCATAGGCTGGGTACAATATACCAGCAGCAACAGGAATCAACATGGTGTTATAGGCAAATGCCCAGAATAAGTTCTGATGAATATTACCAATCGTTGCTTTGGACAAGGCAATCGCATTGGCAACACCTTGTAAGTTCCCTGACATTAACACGACATCGGCAGATTCAATTGCAACATCTGTACCTGTACCAATCGCAAGTCCCACATCAGCTTCAGCCAAAGCTGGCGCATCGTTAATACCATCACCCACAAAAGCGATATGGCCATATTTTGCTTTCAGCTCTTTAACCGCACTAACTTTACCCTCTGGTAAAACTTCAGCAATCACTTCATCAATACCCAATTGTTTGGCAATCGCTTGAGCAGTACGAACATTGTCACCAGTAACCATTGCCACCTTAAGCCCTAATTGGTGTAGAGCCTTAATCGCTGCTGGCGTTGTGGATTTGATTGGGTCGGCAACTGCAATAATTCCTGCTAGTTCGCCATCGACAGCAACATAAAGAGGGGATTTACCCTCATCACCAAGACGCTGAGCTGTAACAGCAAATGGAGCAACATCAATACCAAGTTGAACCATATAACGGTCTGCACCAATATTGATTTTTTCATTACCATTGATGGTTGCATAGACACCCATACCAGTGACTGAATCAAAGGTATCGACTTTAGGTAGAGCTAGGTTTTCACTTTTTGCCGCATCAACAATTGCTTTAGCAATCGGATGTTCAGAACGGGATTCGACAGCCGCAACCATGCCTAGAACATAATCACGCTCAAACAATTGGGTTACTTCAAAGTCAGTCAGCACAGGATGACCCTCTGTCAACGTCCCTGTTTTATCAACTGCAACAACTTTAGCATCTTTTAATAGTTGTAAGGCTTCACCTTTACGGAACAACACTCCTAACTCTGCACCACGACCTGTACCCACCATAATTGAGGTTGGTGTCGCTAATCCCATTGCACACGGGCAGGCAATGATCAGCACTGCCACAGCATTAACCAACGCAAAGGTTAAGGCTGGTGATGGACCAAAAATAAGCCAGACTAGGAATGTAAGTACTGCGGCAATCATCACCGCAGGGACAAACCATAAGGTAACTTTATCCACCACAGCTTGAATCGGCATTTTAGAACCCTGTGCTTGCTCAACCAAACGAATGATTTGAGCCAGCATAGTTTCGCCACCCACCGCCACAGCGGTAAAGGTCAACGTGCCATTCTGGTTAATGGTGCCGCCTACCACATCACTGCCGATGCCTTTCTCAACAGGGATTGGTTCACCCGTAATCATGGATTCATCAACAAAACTTTTTCCATCAGTGACTTGACCATCGACAGGGATTCTTTCACCTGGTTTCACAATGATAATGTCATCTGCAACCACTTGGTCTAGTGCAATATCTACCATTTGGCCATCGCGTAAAACATGGGCAGTTTTGGCCTGTAAGCTGACTAAACGCTGGATTGCTTCAGATGTTCGCCCTTTGGCTTTTGCTTCAAGAAAACGACCCAGTAAGATTAATGCCACAATCACCGCAGCAGCTTCGTAATATACATTTACCGTTCCTGTGGGAAGGATGTTGGGTATGAATGTGGCAACAATAGAAAATAGGTAAGCTGCTAATGTACCAACCGCAACCAGCGAGTTCATATCAGGTGCTAAACGGAGTAATGCAGGCAAACCTTTTAGATAGAATCTTCGTCCTGGAATAACTAAAACCAACGTGGTCAGGATGAATTGTAAATACCAGCTATTCTGCATCCCAATAGTTTGATCAATCAGTTGATGAACACCAGGGATAAGGTGAGATCCCATTTCCAAAATAAATACAGGCAAAGCCAATAGGGTTGCAAGAATCAAATCACGCTTAAGTTCAGCACGTTCTTGATCTTTTTTCTCAAGCAGCTCTGTCTGGTCAGGAATAGAAGCTTGAATTTCTGTGGCATCGTAACCAGCTTTATCAATTGCGGTAATCAAGTCATCGACATTTGCTGAACCACTGACCGTTGCACGCTCAGTCGCAAGATTGACATTGGCCTCTTTTACACCTGCAACGGCTTTAAGGGCTTTTTCGACACGACCTACACAACTAGCACAGGTCATGCCTTTAATTGATAATTCAATATTATTTGCGGGCACGTCATAACCTGATTGTTCAATGGCATGAACCAGTACCTGACGATCCACAGGCTGATCAAGTACAATATCTGCACGTTCTGTCGCTAGATTGACCGAGGCAGACTGTACACCATCAACTTTTTTGAGTGCTGTTTCAACACGCCCAACACAGCTGGCACATGTCATCCCTTCAATTTTTAATGTAACTTTCATATTATTAGAAAGCTTATCTGTTGCCTTTCCCATAAGATATACCTATAGTGCTTACCCAATTATTAAGAGCATAAACCTTGCCATTATGGGAAGGTCAAGGGTAGAATATGTAAACATATATATTTTCTAAATAATAGGAATTTAAGTATTAGTATGAATTTTAATAATCACCCGATACCATTATCTCAAGATGAGATTATGTCTTTAGCTGAAACATTTCGGCTATTAGGTGATGCTTCACGACTTAAAATTCTACTTTTTTGTATGCGGGGGCCTAGTTCAGTAGGTGAAATCAGTGATGCTCTTGATTTATCCCAATCTTTAGTCAGTCATAATCTTCGTTTATTGCGTTCAGCTCGTTTAGTCAAAGGCGAAAGACAATCTAAACAAGTATTTTATGAGATTGATGATTTACATGTTAGTCAGGTTTTATTAGATATGGCAAGTCATATTAGTGAGGAGCACTAATTTATAGTAGTACGTAATGTATTGCAAAAATATCTAAATTAAATAACTTTAAGGGGAAAGAGGGTTATAGGAATTCTTTATTTTTATTACTCTAAACAAGAAATATATCATGCATTTATTTAAGTTATCAGTATCATCTACAAAAAGTTAAGATCAAGGGCATATAATTAAGAAATGTCTAGCTATATGCCTTGATATCTATTTGAGGAAAGTGCTATCTGTTTTTAACAGCAACTTGTAGTGTTATCTTCAAATGCACTTAATCGGCAGAAACAGGATGCTTCAATATTAATATCAGCCGAGGCAAGTGCTATATCACGTTGCAGCGAAATATCTCGAGCTTCTTTCTCTAGACCTAGTTTTGCTAAACACTCATAAAGTCCATGAAGACTCCATACATTGTTAGGGCGAATTCGGCGACGTCCAAGGTCACCTTCTAGCCCCAGTTCAATCCGATATTCTTGGGCTGCTACTTCAAAGTTTCCTTGTTCCATATTAAGTGCGCAGAATGCATGCCGAACTGGTTGTAACCAAGCTGGAGGATCACAATAAGGAAGAGCATCTTCTAATTTAATGCCTTCTCGCAAGATTGCGAATGCTTCTTTCGTATTACCTTTACGATACTCAATTTCGCCATGAATCATTTTGGCAGCAATTTTTAAAGCTTCGACCTCTTTAACAGGTATAGAGTTAAAGCGCTCTTCTGATACATTAGCTACTGCTTTTATAAAAGACTCTCTTTCTTTTTCGGCCTCTTTAACTCTTCTTAATGAAGCAAATGCTATGCCTTTTGCGTAGTGAATCATTGCGGTTGTGGAACTATATAGACCTTTATCTTTAGGTAGCTCAAGTTTCAGAATATCTTCCCACATGCCAAATCTAATCATAACATGTGGTAGTGTTGTGCAATGGCTTTCAGTTAAATTAGCCATTGGCGGTGTAGTGATATGTAGTACTTCGGGTGTTAAAATGTCATTGATACGATGAGCCATAAATAACGCTTCCTGTGATTTACCTGCCATCATTGCACCATAAGCACCTACCATTAAATTATGAACGCGATACAAGATATTCCAACCACCTGGATTCTTTTCTCTAGAAAAATATCTTTCATCGGCTGCGATTGCATCAAGATTAGAATAAACCACTCGACGCCAATCTCCGCATGCATTATCAATATGTGTGGACATATGGGCTAAATGTGACCCATCAGGTGATAAATTACGAAGGTTATCAGCAGCTGGCAATGCAACTTCAGGATAAGGTGACATTTCCATTAAATGTATATAGAGATGATTAATTACAGGATGACGATTTGCCCCAGGTTTAGTGAAAGCAACTTCAAGCACGTTTCTAGCTTCAACTGTACCTAAACCTATGGCTTCACCGGTATCTAAATCCCACAATTTACGAGGGCTCAAGCACATGAGTGCATCTGCAAACATTGCAGCTGCATCAAGATCATTAGAATATTTTTCATAAAATGATCTCATAGCTTGAGCATATGCAAAATTCAGCTCATGAAAGTCTTGTTCATCTATAGTCACGTGTTTTGGAAAGCGTGGAGCAAGGGCATCAATTAAATCTTTCTCAAATTGTGTCGCATTATGAGTCGCTGCTAACTTTGCTTGTTCCATAATTTCATTAATATATGGAATGGTATTCTGTAAGTCTGAAGGATCAAATAAATGCCAAGCTTTATTGTAATTTGGACCAGATGCAAAGGCGATGCCCCAATAAGCCATTGCGCATTTTGCATCATGTTCTAGAGCTTTCTTAAAACAATTTATGGCTTCACTCGGATTGAAACAATATGTCCATAATAAGCCACGATCAAACCAAAGTTGAGTATCAGGAGATGACGTAGTTATTTGACGCTGGTAATCTCCTAAATTGTAGTATTTATCAGACATTAAAGTCTCCTCATCAGTGAATAACAATAAAGATTTAAGGTTAGTGATTATGTCCAGCGTGTGGATCAATTTGAGTTGGGTTTTCTAAGCTACAAGTACTATTGCCTTGCCAATCAATGGCTATAGTTGGATGTTCAATAGAAAATTTGGATTTTAGCTCATTCTCAATGTTGAGAGTTAATGTCGCGAGGTCAACTCCATCTTTGGGTTTGACATGCAACGTTGCCATAGATCTACCTGATGTAATCATCCAAATATGTATATGGGTAATTTTTTCAATACCACTTACATTTTTCAAAAGATATTCAGTGATCTCTTGGGCATTAGCATTCTCAGGAGCACCCTCAAGTAAAATATGAAGAGTACGTTTAAATAAAGACCATGCGCTGCGTAGTACAAGTAAAGAAACTAGAACAGATAAAATTGGATCGATAGGAGTCCAGCCTGTGTACCAAATCACTATGGCAGCAATAATTGCTCCAACAGAGCCGAGTAAATCGCCCATTACATGGAGAATAGCTCCTTTAACATTGACATGTTCTGTATCGCCTCTTGTTAAGTACCATAAAACAAATAAGTTAACGAGCATACCTATAATAGCAACGATAAACATCGGTCCTGCCATGACAGGTTGAGGTGATTGAAAGCGTTCAATAGCCTCATAAATAATCCATCCAACGATTGCGAATAATGTAAGAGAATTCATTAAGCCAGCAATAACTTCGAATCGCATGTATCCAAATGTTTTTGAATTATCTGCAATGCGGCGACCGAAACGAAAGGCAGCATAAGCTAAACCTAAGGCAACGGCATCTGTAAGCATATGCCCTGCATCAGCCAGAAGTGCGAGTGAACCAGAGATGATTCCTCCAGTGGCTTCTACAAGCATGAACCCGAAAATGATAAAAAACGAAATCAGAATTTTTCTTTCGTTTCCGTTACTCACATCAGGAACATGTGAATGATCATGACCTTCATGCGAATGATCATGACATTTATGATTGTGATCGCGTTGATTACTCATGTATAAAAACCTAACATGTATATATTTTTACATATGAATATATGTTCATATGTAAAAATTGTCAAATTTAATTTATTAATTTTAATATAATCAATGGCATGTGCCATTTTTGAGCTAATAGGGAATCAAATTTTCTAAAGTAATACTGTTTTTACTTATTCTAAGAGAAATTTCTACTTAGGATAAAATGAATAATTTGACAGTCTAATACTGGAGGGATATTGCATGAATTTAATTTCCATAGACGGAGGTATGTTTTATAAAGCTGAAAAAACGGACTATTAAACTTATAGAAATTCACTTTTTAATAATTCATATAAATATATGTTCATTTGTATAATCTATTCAGATCACCCTATTGACCTTCCAATTATTGGAAACATTAGCATGTGTGCAACTGCTACAGAAACCTATCCAGAGTGATGTAGCTTTGCATAAAAGGTGAATATCATGAAAAAACGAATGACAGCGGTTGCTGTAGCAGTAGTGATTGCTATCTCAGGTGGTCTGCTGTACACAGCAAAAAATATATCGGATCAACCCAAGCAACAAGCTAGTTCAGCTCAAATGCCTATTCCTCAGGTTCCAGTTGCGGAAGTAATTACACAAGAACTTAATCCAACTGCCGAATATACAGGCTACTTATCGGCACCACAAAGCGTTGAAATCAAGTCCCGAGTCGGTGGTGTCATTAATAGTGTTAGTGTTCCTGAGGGCAGTTATGTTCGTAAGGGACAGGTATTATTTAAAATTGATCCTGCACCTTTTCAGGTTGCTCTGAAGACAGCCCAGGCACGACTGAAAGCAGCAGAGGTTCAGTATAGCCAGGCTGTTCTGGATTTTAACCGGGCAAATAAACTGGTCGAAAGTGGTGCCGTCTCCAATAAGGTTTATGACGATGCACTGGCAACCAAAAATAACCGTCAGGCTCAAGTACAGGAGGCTCAGGCAGCCGTCAGTGCAGCGAAGCTGGATTTATCTTATACCAATATTACAGCACCGATTTCAGGACGTATTGACCGTGTTCTTGTCACCAGTGGTAACTTGATTGCAGGTGGAAATACAGGCAATGCCACAGCCTTAACCACCATCGTTTCAGTCAATCCGCTGTATGTTTATTTTGACCTTGATGAAAAAACCTTTCTCAATCTAAAGGGACAAAATAAATCTGGACAATTCAACTTGCCAATCGAAATGGGATTGGCAAATACAGAAACTTATCCTTATACAGGGAAATTAAACTTTGTAAGTACTCAAATTGACCAGCGTACAGGGACGCTACGGGTTAGGGCATCTATTACCAATGATTCAGGTGAATTAGCACCAGGTATGTTTGCCAGAGTTAAGCTGACCACTGGAAATAAACAGTCCACCATTCTGATAGATGATCAGGCGGTGGGTACAGATCAGGGCAATAATTTTGTTCTGGTTCTTGGTTCGAATAATACGGTTGAATTTAGGCCTGTAACACTTGGCTCGGTCGTTGATGGATTGCGGATTATTAGCAGTGGTCTGCAAACTGGCGATAAAGTCATTATTAAAGGGCTGGTTCGCCCAGGAATGCAGGTCAAGCCAAATATCGTTCCAATGCAAACGCCTACTCCGACTGAAAGTGCCGCACAGGGGAAATAAGCCATGAAGAATTTCCCTCATTTCTTTGTTAATCGGCCAATATTTGCGGTCGTGATCTCTGTGCTGATCGTCATTCTCGGTGCTTTATCACTGTTTAAACTGCCATTGAGTGAATATCCAGCCATTACACCACCGACTGTACAGGTCATGGCAAGTTATCCTGGTGCCAACCCCAAAATCATTGCCGAGACGGTTTCCTCCCCTCTGGAACAAGCCGTGAACGGTGTTGAGAACATGTTGTATATGAGTTCTCAAACCGCAGCCGATGGCAAGATGGTACTGACCGTCACCTTTAAACAGGGTACAGACCCTGATAAAGCACAGATACAGGTACAAAACAGGGTTTCTCGTGCATTGCCACGCTTACCTGAAGAAGTTCAACGCATTGGTGTGGTCACTGAAAAAACCTCACCCGATATTCTCATGGTCATCAATTTGGTGTCATCCAACAAGAATCATGATCCACTATATTTGTCCAACTATGCACTGTTAAATGTGCGTGATGAGCTTGCACGTTTACCAGGTGTTGGAAATATCGAGATTGGTGGTGCTGGTGAATATTCGATGCGTGTCTGGATTGATCCTGAAAAAGTGGCTGCCCGTGGTTTAACCGCCAATGATGTGGTTGCAGCCATTCGTGAACAAAACATGCAGGTTGCTGCGGGTTCTGTTGGTCAACAACCAAATACAACATCGGCCTATCAAGTTACTGTTAATACGCTGGGACGTTTAACCACTGAAGAGCAATTCAGTGAAATCGTGGTTAAAGCTGGTGACACTGGACAAATCACACGCCTGAAAGATGTTGCACGAATTGAACTGGGTTCTGATGCTTATACCATGCGAGCTTTACTGGATGGTAAGCCAACATCTGCCTTACAAATCTTTATGACACCAGGTGCCAATGCACTCGATGTTTCAAGTGAAGTCCGTGAAACGATGGCAGAATTGAAGAAAAGCTTCCCTGACGGTGTGGATTATAAAATTCCTTATGATCCAAATATTTTCGTAAAAGCTTCTTTGAAATCAGTCATTACCACTCTGTTAGAAGCCATTGCACTGGTTGTGCTTGTTGTCATCCTGTTCCTGCAAACATGGCGTGCATCCATTATTCCTTTAATTGCCGTTCCCGTTTCACTGATTGGTACGTTTGCAATTATGTATTATTTCGGCTTCTCCCTAAATACATTGACCTTATTTGGACTGGTACTGTCGATTGGTATTGTGGTCGATGATGCAATTGTGGTGGTGGAGAACGTAGAACGGCATATTGCATTAGGCGAATCACCAAAAGAAGCTGCCCGTAAGGCAATGTCTGAGGTGACAGGGCCAATTATCGCGATTACTGCGGTTTTATCTGCTGTATTTATTCCATCGGCATTTCTTACAGGATTGCAGGGTGAGTTCTATCGCCAATTTGCCTTGACCATTGCGATTTCAACCATCTTATCTGCAATCAACTCTTTAACACTTTCACCAGCTTTAGCAGGTATCTTGCTTAAACCACATCAAGCTGGAAATAAAAAACGTGATTTAACCGAACGCTTATTTGGTTGGTTCTTTAGAGGATTCAATCGGTTCTTTGATAAGGCATCGGACAAATATGTAGGTGCAGTCCGCAAGGGGGTACGTTTAAGTGCCATCATGCTGATTTTGTATGTAGGTTTTCTTGGCCTAACTTGGTTAGGTTTTAACAAAGTGCCGCAAGGCTTTGTTCCTGCACAGGACAAGTATTATCTAGTTGGTATCGCCCAGTTACCTACAGGCGCATCTTTAGACCGCACAGAAGCTGTAGTTAAACAGATGACGGAAATTGCACTGAATGAACCTGGTGTGGAAAGCGTCATGGCATTCCCAGGCTTTACACCAAGTGGTCCAGTCAATGTACCAAACTCTGCCTTGATGTTTGCCATGCTTGATCCATTTGAGGCTCGTCAGGACCCCTCATTATCAGCAGGAGCAATTGCTGGAAAATTAATGGGTAAATTCAGTCAGATTCCTGACGGATTTGCGGGCATCTTTCCACCACCACCAGTACCTGGCTTAGGTTCTATGGGCGGATTCAAGCTACAAATTGAAGATCGGGCTGGTTTAGGCTTTGAAACACTGGCACGTGTACAGGGCGAGATTATGGCGAAAGCCTCTCAGACGCCTGAACTTGTCGGTATGCTTGCGAGTTTCCAGGCAAATGCTCCACAGATTGAAGTTGATATTGACCGTGTAAAAGCGAAGTCACAAGGTGTACCACTGACCGATATTTTTGAAACACTACAAATCAATCTGGGGTCAATCTATATCAATGACTTTAATCGGTTTGGTCGTACTTATCGTGTAATTGCTCAGGCAGATTCCCCATTCCGTATGCAACCAGAGAACATTAATCTGTTAAAGGTGAGAAATGCAGCGGGAGACATGATTCCGCTTTCGACCTTTGTCACGATTAAGCGTAGTTCTGGCCCCGACCGTGTTATGCACTATAACAGTTTCCCATCAGCCGATATTAGTGGTAACGCTGCATCAGGTTATTCATCTGGTCAGGCAACTGCCGCAATTGAAAAAATTGTGCAGGAAACATTGCCACAAGGTATGACCTATGAATGGACCGATCTGGTCTATCAGGAAAAGAATACAGGCAATACTGCGGTCATGGTTTTTGCTCTAGCAATTATTTTGGCGTTCCTTTTCCTTGCAGCTCAATACAACAGTTGGTCAATGCCTTTTGCAGTATTACTTATTGCACCAATGGCCTTGTTATCTGCGATTGTAGGTGTTTGGGTAACTGGTAGTGATAACAACATCTTTACCCAGATTGGCTTTGTTGTTCTGGTGGGACTTGCTGCAAAAAATGCCATCTTAATTGTGGAGTTTGCCCGAGCCAAAGAGGATGAGGGTTTGAATCCTTTTGATGCAGTACTTGAAGCAGCCCGATTAAGATTACGCCCGATTCTAATGACCTCAATTGCATTTATTGCTGGTGTGATACCACTGGTATTAGCCACAGGTGCTGGTGCAGAAATGCGTCATGCCATGGGTATCGCTGTTTTCTCTGGAATGCTGGGCGTGACAATCTTTGGTTTGCTGTTTACACCCATTTTCTATGTCGTCATTCGTAATTTTATTCTGCGTAGAGAACAGGCCAAAGCAATCGTACAGGAGGGTTCAAAATGAAAAATTTAACACTTCATTTAAACCGATACACCTTCCTCAAGAAAATGAGTGTACTAACCACTGCCACTATTCTTGCAGGATGTTCAATGGCACCCATATATGAGCGACCTGTCTCTCCTGTGTCGGAACACTATCCAACAGGAGAGGCTTATCCAGGGCTGCAAGTGAACAATGGAAAGCAAACAGTCGCAGCCGATATTGGCTGGCGTGACTTTTATACCGATCCTGTCTTACTCCAACTCATCGATCATGCATTGAAAAACAATCATGATTTTAAGGTGACAGCTTTAAATGTTGAGGCGATAGAAGCACAGTATCGTATTCGTCGTGCTGACCGTTTACCACATGTGAGTGTTACCGCAGAGTCAGCCAGTCAGCGTTTACCGTCTGATCTTGCTTATAACCCCCGCATGTATCAGGTTGGTGTTACTTCGGTCGCATGGGAAGTCGATTTATGGGGCCGAGTACGCAGTCTGAGTGATCAGGCTTTACAGAACTATTTGGCTTCTAAAGAGGTCCAGACAGCATCACAGTTAAGTCTGGTATCCGCAGTTGCTAATGCTTATCTGGTCTATAAGGCCGATCAGGAAACGTTAGGTTTAACCAAGGCGACTTTGGCGACACAGCAGAAATCCTATGACTTGACCAGGAAACTTGTTGATGTTGGTAATGCAACCCGATTTGATTTACGTCAAGCTGAAATAGGACTGCGCACCGCACAAACCAATTATGCAAAATTCTTGCGTATTACTGCACAGGATCGTAATGCTCTGGTGTTACTTCTGGGTTCACCATTAACACAGGAATTGGCGGCCCAATTGGACCAGTCCCCCAAAATTCCTGATCAGGTTGTTATGCAGGATATACCAGTTGGTTTGCCATCGGATCTACTTCAACGTCGTCCAGACATTCGTGCCGCAGAACATAAGCTTCAGGCTGCGAATGCAAACATTGGAGCAGCCCGTGCAGCATTTTTTCCATCCATTACCCTAACGGGTTCGGCGGGTACGGCAAGTTCCAGTCTGGATAATCTATTTAATGCAGGTACAGGTGCATGGAGTTTTATGCCCAAGATTAACTTGCCCATATTTAATGCAGGTTTAAATCAGGCAAATCTGGATCGCTCACACATCATGAAGCAGATTGAAGTCATCAACTATGACAAATCTATTCAAACAGCTTTTCGTGAAGTTGCTGATGGGCTGGCTGGCAAGTCCACACTAGATGAACAGATCAAATCGCAGCAGCAAATGATTGCGGCCAGCCAGGATGCCCATAAGTTGGCAACCTTACGTTTTGATGCTGGTGAAGATAATTATCTCGCAGTCCTCGACTCACAACGAACTCTGTATGCATCTCAGCAGGCACTTATACAGACCCGCCTGGAACGCCTGAATAATCAGGTCAACCTCTACAAGGCATTAGGTGGAGGCTGGAATGAACATACCGTACAGATTGAACGTAAATCTTTGAAATAGCACATCGATGGAATTCATCTTTTGATGGAAAGAGATGAATTCCTGAAAAGATGAAACAGAATATGAGGTCATATAAATGAAATTTATTATCCATGATATAGAAAACTTCCCATTTGTTGAGTTTAAGCAAGATCAGGCAGTTCCAGGTTATTCACCTCAATGGCAGTTGGAAATGCAGGAATTCTTGGAAATGAGCAGTCCGTTTGTGATTGTTTATGATCAATTATCAATGCAAGAAACACCTGAAGACTTTAAACAACGTGGTCTTTGGCTTAAAAACCATAAAGATGAACTTAATCAGTTGTGTAAGGCAATTATCTGCATTGAACCTGATCAGGAAAAAAGAGTTGCCATCAGAAAGATGACGGAAATGGCTGTAAAGGCATTTGGCATACCTTATGAAATCGTCGATACCAGGGAAGATGCCGAACGGATCGCTGATGAACTTACTCAAGTCTAAGGTGAATGTGATGAACATTATTTATATCAATCAATTGAAGCAAGATTTTGATGGTCAAGAGGAAAAATCAAAGCCTTTTTTCATGACATTCTTACTCATTCTTATGACGTTAGGATTAGCTTCAATTTCGCATGCAAAAGCACCGATCAATACAGCTTTGGAAACCGTGGAGAGCTATCTTAATATCTGGAATGGTACGCAGCCAGATGACCTGACTAAAGTTCTTGACCCGAATGTTGAGTATTTCAATACAAGTAATGAAGAAACCCGTAAAGGTACAGCATCTGTAATTGAGGTACCCAAGTTTTTATTAACAGTCATTCCTGATCGGAAGATGACGCTTACATCCCCGCCACTCATTGTTGGTGATAAGGTTGCTGTCGAATGGCAGCTTCAGGGAACCCTCAATAAAAAAGACCAGTCTGGTAAAAAAGACGCAAAAGTAATCACTTTTAAAGGTGCTTCATTTTTTGAGGTTAAAAATAATAAGATTA
>RRZU013247594.1_pt1 | contig 28761 bp, 23 predicted proteins | sample 2165561 | NCBI WGS metagenome assembly RRZU01 (sample SAMN10456909, study PRJNA506462) | wastewater metagenome | isolation source: wastewater sludge | place: USA: Moscow, Idaho | reverse complement strand
GCTGTAGGTCGTGCTGTTGTTGCCGAGCCGCCCCTGGCCGCCATACCCCCAGCACTTGGCACCACCTAAGGTAGTCACCGCGCAGGTGTGCGATTCGCCCGCGGCCAAGGACGCCACGCCCGAAGTTAGGCCCACGACATCCACGGGTACTTTGCTATCGTTAGCGCTGTTGCTGCCGAGCCGCCCGCTCCCGTTATAGCCCCAGCACTTAGCACCACCTGAGGTAGTTACCGCGCAGGTGTGAGAGCTGCCCCCGGTTATGCTCATCACGCCAGAGGTAAGGCCCACGACATCTACCGGCACCAAGCTGTAGGTCGTGCTGTTGTTGCCGAGCTGACCGCTCCCGTTATAGCCCCAGCACTTGGCACCACCTGAGGTAGTTACAGCACAGGTGTGCTGATATCCTGCGCTAATCTGGGTTACGTGCAGCTCCGCGCCATTTACCACAATCGTATAGGCCTGCTGTCCTGTCTTGGTTTTGTAAGCGGCTTTCACCTGAAAGCTACTGCCAACCGCGTCCTTAGTCGTGGGGATACCGGAAACCACACCATCGCTGCCCAAGCTCAAGCCCGCAGGAAGAGCACCGGAGGCCAGCTCCCAGCTCACGTTGGACGAGTTGTAAGCGGGGTCCCCTGACACAGACAGCAATTGCTTCAGGTCGTAGCTGTAGGCCAGGTTAACTTCACCGGCCGGCAACGCGGGTCCTCCGGTCAAGGCCATCAGGATTTCAGTTACGACTTGTTCGGCTTGAGAGGTAGGGCTGGAGACCAGCCCTACGACGGGATGGCGATACTGAAACGTGGCAGCATGGGCAGCCGTGGCGCTGAGCGCACTGGCCACCAGCATCGTGGTGGCAATGCGAGCGAGGGCGGTGCGCTGGGTAGATTGTGGTTTCATCTCGATAATCCTTGTGGGTGTTTTCAAGGAGGTATAGCTACCCGCGCACTTTTTTAGCTCATGTTCTCGGACCCGTCTGCCGCAAGCCGTTCAAGATATTCAGCCAACAGCCCGGCTAAACGAGGGTTGTCGTAAATCGCCTCACGAGAAAACCCACATGCGGCAGCAATTGCCCGCTTGTTCGGTTCCCCACCTCTCATAGGCAGTGTCGCCTCCGGACCCCGCGTCCTGACTTGCAGGATATGGGGTCCGAACTTGCACGATATGAGGTCCAATTTGCACGATATGGGGTCTCTCACAACAATGTGCGTTTGCGCATATCGTGCAACTGCCGCTCTCAATAAATCAACAGGTTAGCAACCCAGCGCACACCATATCTTGCAGCAAACTTACGCACATCCTGCAAATTTCACCACGGATTTGCGCATAACGTGCAATTTTCTTGAGCAGCGACCAGCTAACTAGGGCGTAACGTCCGCCGGAACTAAGCTGTTCGTGGTGCTGTTGTTCCCGAGCTGACCGTAGTGGTTTCGCCCCCAACATTTAGTCTCTGTTGTTGTTGCAGCGCAAGCGTAGTCTATACCTACCGCAATACTGGTCACTCCGGATGATAACCCACTGACATCTGTCGGAACGGTCGAAACTCCAATACCGCTGCCCAATCCGCCATAGCCACTGGTGCCCCAGCATTTAGCCGAGCCAGCGGCAGTCACCGCACACGTGATGCTACGAGAGCCGTCGGCGCGAGCTACCCCAGACGTAAGCCCTTGGACTTGAGTTGCACTTGTTCGGTCAGTCTTGGTGCCATCCCCTAGCTGGCCATAGTAGTTATACCCCCAGCACAATAGTGCTCCGACAGAGGTAATCGCACAGGAATGATTTTCTCCGCCTGTCACGGACACCACATTCGTGCCAAGTCCCAGGACACTCACGGGACGGGTCCTGTCCGTAAGGGTGCCATCTCCGAGCTGGCCGTTGCCGTTGCGTCCCCAGCATTTGGCACCCGAAGTCGTCACCGCGCAAGAATGGTATCCAGGAACAGCAACCTGCAAAACGCCGGAGGATAAGCCTGCTACATCGGTAGGCTTAGTTCGATTAGTTGTTGTTCCGTCCCCCACCTGACCGTTGAAGTTATACCCCCAGCACTTCGCGCCGCCCGAGGTTGTCACAACACAGGAGGGGCCCCATCCGACAGAAATACTGGCTATCCCGGTCGAGAGGCCGAAAACGTCGACAGGGGCAGTCTTATTCGTAGTGGTCCCATCTCCTAATTCTCCGGAGCCGTTGAACCCCCAGCACTTGACGCCGCCCGCGTCCGTTAGTGCGCAGCTGCTCCCCCAGCCTACGTCAATAGCTTTAACGCCGGAAGTTAGGCCTGTGACATTTACGGGGGTTAAGCTATCGGTTGTGCTGCTGTTGCCTAGCTGTCCGTAGCCGTTATACCCCCAACATTTGACACCGCCGACCGTAGTTAATGCGCAGGTATGAGAACCACCTGCGGATATCTGGGTCACGTGTAATTTTTGGCCGTTAACCACGATGGTGTACACCTGCTGGCCGTCTTTGCTTTTATATGAGGCCTTCACCTGGAAGCTCGAACCTACTAGGTTCTTGGTCGTGGGCATTCCCGAAATCACTCCGTCTGTCCCCAGGCTGAGCCCCGCAGGTAGCGTCCCCGAAGGCAAGCTCCAGCTCACATTCGAGGCGTTCCAGTTGCTATCGCCAGTAACCGACAACAGCTGCTTCAGGTCATAGCTGTACGGCCAATTCACCTCACCTGCGGGCAGCGATGGCCCGCCCGTGAGGGCCACGACAATCTCGGCGGCTGCTTGCTGTGCTTGCGGAGCCTGGCTTACGGGCGCGGTGAGGCCGTAAACGGGATGACGGTATTGGAAATTGGCGGCAGAGGCTGGTGCAATGACCCCGGCGAGGGCCATGGCCAACGCGGCGAACGTGAGCTTCGAGCGCCGTGAGGAGTTGGTTAGCGGGAGGTTCTGAGTAGGCATGTGATGTTCCTATAGGGATGGACATCCACGTATAGGAACCACCACATTTTTGATGTATTCAGGGGCATGCCTTCGGAAACATGCCCCATGTGCTCGGCTAATAAGCTCGCTACTCTTGGGTTGTCGTAAAACGCCTCGCGAGAAAAACCACATGCAGCAGCAATTGCTCGTTTGTTAGGCAATCCGCCTCTCATGGGCAGTTCGCCTTGCGATGCCTCCAAGTGGCCCAGATAACGGCGAAGCATCTCTTCACGCGATACTCGCTGCTCCGCCATCCGCGCATCCGCTCCAACGATTCTTTCGTGGATTCCAGTAAATCTTTTGTGGCCATTCTTTGTTCCAGTCTTTCTGGCTAAAGAGTGCTAAAAAAACGCCCGCATTGAATACGGGCGTTTTGTAGGCTAGGTCAAGGTTGCCACCATGTGGATTCGGCCCCGGACCCCGCATCCTGACTTGCAGGATATGGGGCCCGAACTTGCACGATATGGGGTCCAACTTGCACGATATGGGGGCTCCCACAAACCCTGTGCGTTTGCGCATATCTTGCAACTGCCGCTGTCAATAAATCAACAGGTTAGCAACCCAGCGCACACCATATCTTGCAGTAAATTTACGCATATCCTGCAAATTTCACCACCGATTTACGCATAACGTGCAATTTTATCCAAGCGCTTTTAGCTCACCTTTCAAGGTGCTACATCCACCGGAACCTTGCTGAGCTGACCGGAGGAGCTACATCCCCGTCACGTCCGCCGTGCTGAGAGGCCCATGGTTTAACGTCGCGAATTGTTAGCCCCTTTTCAAGAAGAGGCGTCACGTCCATTTTTACTTACCTCAGCGGACCCAGAGCTCGCCATCAGCAGACTGCACATAGGTTCCGTTCTTGTCGGTCACCATACCGCTGGTGCCCGCATTTCCTACACGAGCATAGACCAGGCCGCCGTTGTCTGCTGGGACCGACGCACCGTTACACGCAGCGTGCTTTATGGACGATACGCCAGTGTAGTACGTCGGCTGGACGCAGCCGTCGCTCGTAGTCGCCCCGGTAACCCAGGTGGGGCTCGCAGAATAAGTCTGTGTGTAGGTCCCGCAGGCACCCGTCGCCACAGCCGTCGCGGCGAACGTACATGTGGCTGGGAAGTAGCTCGTCATTGTGCCGCTGGTCAGGCGGTAGCCGATGGAGCCTTCCGTAGCCGCGTTCACCGCGTTGATAAACGCGTCAGCGTGCTTACCCTTCGGGGCCGCCAAGGTCAGAGCTGACCAAGTCGAAGCTCCCGTCGCCACGTGGTTTCGGTTCGCAGCCGAGATACCGGCTACGAGCGTCCAACCCCCGCCATCATTGGTCATATCGCACTTAACGTCGGTAGCCACCTGGCCAGAGGGTTGGATGCGATAGACCCCGTCACCAGTGCTGCCGGTGTAGGCATTGGGTGCGGACGGGTTTCGGTAACCATTGCAGCTTGCCGCATAGGTGCCGTCAGCCCAGGTGCGGTAACCGGCGGCCTGGAGAACGATACCTACAGGGGGGGCCGTCACGACGATGGCGTACGCCTGCTGCCCCGTCTTGGTCTTGTACGTGGCCGACACTAGGAAGCCGTTACCTATTAGGTTTTCCGTCGTAGGGATGCCCGAAATCACGCCATTGCTCCCCAAGCTCAAGCCCGCGGGCAATGCACCCGAAGACAGGCTCCAGGCCACACCAGAAGCGCTGTAGGCGCTATCACCCGTAACGGACAGGAGCTGGTTCAGGTCATAGCTGTAGGGAGAATTTACTTCACCAGCCGGTAGCGCTGGGCCTCCCGTCAGGGCCACCAGGATTGCAGTCGCAGCTTGCTGCGACTGCACCGTGGGGCTGGAAACAAGGCCTAGGGCAGGCTGCCGAAATTGGAAGGTGGCTGCAGTAGCAGCTGTGGCGCTGAGCGCGCTGGCAACCAGCATCGCAGCGGCGATACGGTTGAGGGTGGTGCGCCGGGTAATTTGGGGTTTCATCTCGAGAATCCTTGTCGGTCGTTAACAAGGAGGTATAGCGACCCGCGTACTTTGTTAGCTAATATTCTCGGACCGTTCTGCCGCAAGCCATTCTCTGTTCCAGTCCTTCTGGCTAAAGAGTGCTAAAAAACGCCCGCATTTGAGTACGGGCGCTTTGTTGGCTAAGTCAAGGTTGCCGCCATGTGGTGTTGGCCTTCGGACCCCGCGTCCTGACTTGCAGGATATGGGGTCCGAACTTGCACGATATGAGGTCCAATTTGCACGATATGGGGTCTCTCACAAACCCGACAAGCCCCACACCTGCTAAAAATCAGCCACAGGCTCCTTGGTAGCCACAAGCCAGGCAACGAGAACAGCCGTCCACTTTGACCAGCTCTAGGGCGTGGCACTCAGGGCACCGCTGCCCTTTACCACCTGTAACTAAAGTAGCCGTCGGAGCTACCACAGACTGCTCAGCCGCGTGGCCAATAGGCGTACCATCAGGCCCAAGGATGCCCAACTGCTCATAGCGAGACAGGATGAGCTTAGCCATGTAGGCTACCGTCGAGGGCCAGGATTGCTGCTTGGGCGAACCCGGAATAGGCGCCAGGAAATCTCCACGGGGCTCATGAATGTCGAGCAACCGGCGCAGTTTCATCCCAACCCAATGTGCATCATGAACGCGCATATCCATCGAGATGATTTCGCAAAGGCCTTGCAGCGCCATCGGATAGTTACCCGCAGTCAGGGACACCGCATACGGCCGGGTTACGCCATCCGGCAGCACAACTTCTTTCAACACCAAGCCGAACTCGTCACGCGTAGCGGGGTTGCTGATGTCCGCGTACCAGGCCATGGTACCCGCCGCTCCCGTGCGTGGCTCACGCAACGCAAACAGGCTGCTGCTCAGCGGAGTCTTCCCTCCTGTAAAGCCACCCGTGATTTGCTCCACGCGATACTCCAGCAGCTTGGCAAAAGCAGCTACCGTGCTCGGCATCCAACGCTGGTCGCCCCCCGGGGGGAACGACATATCGAAGCCGGTCCCTTCCTGAATACTGGACAGCACGTCGAGCTTGGCTTTAAGCCAGCTACGGTCATTGGCGCGCATATCGATAGAAATCATCTTGGCGATGGCTTCCAGGCCACGCGGCATCGTGGGGCCCATGACCCACACTTCGAACGGATGAGCCGCCTTGCCCTTCTCTTCCACATGCCCCACGCAAACGGCAAATTCATGGTCAGGCGTCTTGGTCATGTAGGTCCAGGAAGGATTGCCATCCGCGTGTTGCGGGCGCGAAGTCCAACGAAGCGCCGAGAGCGCGGGGGTCGGCGTGCTACGCAAGCGAATCCGACGGTCACGGTCAGTCTGGTCAAACTCCTTGGCAGTGGGCGCAGCCGAAACCTTTGCGTCCTTGTCTTCCGCCGGCTTTTCAGCAATCTTCTCCGCCGGTTTAGGCGCTTCGACGGACAACACCGAACCGGTCACGCTATTAGGCCGGTAAGTCGCCAGGCCTTTAAGGCCAGCCTTCCAGGCAGACATGTAAAGACCCTTGAACTCCTCATACGGGTAGTTCTCAGGTACGTTCACCGTCTTGGAGATAGCCGTATCGACAAACGGGGCTACAGCAGCCACCATGTCTTTGTGGGCGTCAGCAGAGATTTCCAGCGCGGTCACGAAGTAGGTCGGCAGCTTGGTGACGTCGCCACCCAGGTGGCGGTAGAGGCGCCAAGCGTAATCTTCAACCTGGTATTCGCGCGTCGAGCGGTCCGGCATCCGCTTTTTACGGGTGTAGGTGTAGCTGAACGGCGGTTCAATGCCGTTTGACGCGTTGTCAGCGAACGCCAGCGAAATGGTGCCCGTCGGTGCGATGGAAAGAAGGTGCGAGTTCCGAAGGCCATGCTCACGAATCTGGGCCTTGATAGCCTCAGGCAGTCGCGAAGCAAACGTCCCCTCTTCCAGGAGCTTGTCCGCGTCAAACAACGGGAACTTGCCCCGCTCCTTGGCCAGCTCGACAGAGGCCAGGTATGCCGTGTCCCGCAGAAACCTTGAGAGCTCAGCCGCCCACTCGCGGGCTTCTGCCGTATCGTAGCGGAGTCGAAGCATCGCCAATGCGTTACCCAAACCGGTGAAGCCCAGGCCAACGCGGCGCTTGCTCATGGCCTCCTGGCGCTGAGCTTCTAGCGGCCAGTGCGTTGCGTCCAGCACATTGTCCAGCATCCGGACGGCGACCTTAATAACGGAGGCAAAACCTTTAAAGTCAAAGGAAGCCTTGTCACTGAACGCATCCCGGACGTACAACGTCAGGTTAATAGAGCCCAGGCAACAGCAGCCATACGGGGGGAGCGGCTGTTCGGCACAGGGATTCGTTGCTTCGATGGTCTCGCAGTAACGAAGGTTGTTATCCTTGTTCATGCGGTCCAGGAAAAGCACCCCCGGCTCAGCGAAGTTGTAAGTATTCTCCATGATTGCTTGCCAGAGGCTAAGCGCAGGCACAGTGCGGTAGACCCACAGGCCATCCGCGCGCTGGAATGCGCCGGCGTCTTTTTGCTCCTGCGAAGGCTCTACCGCATGAACCAGCTCCCAGTTGCTTCCGGCTTCAACCGCGGCCATGAATGCATCAGTCACCCCCACGGAAATATTGAAGTTCGTCAGAGCGCGCTGCCGCTTGGCATGAATGAAGTCTTCGATATCCGGATGGTCGCAGCGCAAGACGCCCATCTGGGCACCACGGCGTGCGCCGGCCGACTCAACGGTCTCACATGACCGGTCGAATACGTGCATATAGGACAGAGGGCCCGAAGCGGCCGAGCCGGTACCACCAACAGCGGCGCCCCGGGGGCGGATGCTGGAGAAATCATAGCCCACGCCACCACCGCGGCGCATGGTTTCAGCCGCTTCGGACAGCGCCGAGTAGATGCCCGGGCGGTCGCCTACTTGGTCCCGAATGGAGTCGCCTACTGGTTGAACAAAGCAGTTAATCAGCGTCGTCTTGAGCCCCGTCCCTGCGGCAGCGCTAATGCGCCCAGCGGGGACGAAACCGTTGTTCAACGCCCAGAGAAACTCTGTCGTCCAAGGGCCTTGAATGGCGGGGTCTTCTACCAAGGCCAGGCCCCTGGCAACGCGAGCGCGAATTTCGTCAAGCGACGACTCGGCGCCTCGACAATATTTTTCCTTGAGGACCTCTTCAGAAATCAGCTGAGGGGGCAGATTCGAGGCGGAAGGAGTAATGTCAGACATAGGAAATCCATGAAAGTGCGGCCCTAAGGGCTGCGGTTACTTGAGAGAAGGAGGAAAGAAGGGCACACCTGAAGGTGTCGCGCTCACTTTCGAGGTCGCAGTGGCCCGCAACTTTTTTGTATAGCAACGCCCGCGGCACGCTCGCGAGAATAATTTTCGGGAAAAATGAAACGTATCACCTCATGCGCGCTTGCGTTTCACTTCTGCAAGAAAATCGCCCCAAAATGAGGCGCAGCTCAATCGAACGTCCTGAAATATTTGGAAATTTAGCCGTTATCAATTGGTGAATTGATTTACATTAAGCATCAGGCATATTACCAACCGCAGGCATACGACTGTTTATGTTGATATTTTTCAAAAATACCGGTTGCGTTTAATTAACGGGCTCGCTATAGTCCACCCTGTCGGCCTCACAAAGGCATGTTTCAATTAAGTTCTACTTTTTGGAGTTCCAGAATGTCTGTTGTCTCGTTTTGCCGTTTCAAGACCACCACCGCTGTTTTGCTGGAAATCCAACGTCTTGCCGATGAGCTATCAACGGACAACAAGCGCTACGCAGCCCTACTGACGGAAGCAATGGCCTTGACCGACTACTGGGCGGACCTTACCAGTCATACTGATTGGTCGTCTGACCAGAAGAGCTTGCGTGAATTTGATACACGCTTGCGCTTGTTCCGCGAAGATACCCGGCTGTTCCAGGAAGACCTCGAAGCAGAAGCTGCAAAGCGCAGGGCTATCGAAGAAGAGCAAGCCTTGTATCAAGGCTTGCTCCGCTTTGCTTCCTAATTATCGAGCTCTAGCGCCCTCGGGCGACCCGCCTTATCAGTGGCGGGTCCGCTTTGAAGGGGGCTTAAGGTTGGAGGGCTCTCCTCTGCGGGGGCATCCTCCACCTCCGAAGGAACAACGTGAGCACGAACACGGGGCTTTGTTTTGAACCCCTGCTCGAGATAAACCCGCCCTACCGGGGCGGCTACGCTTATCGGAGGCCCTCCAAAGACACCTACTGTCCATCCAGCGTCCCCTTTTTCCGTTTCGTAGGCGGCTACATAGTAGCCCGCCCCGGATGCCGCTGCGGGCAGGTATAGCATTCCCCCTACCCCGCGCGTAGCTGTCTCTGGGGTTAGCTCAGCCACAACCTTCTGGCGGGTAAAATCTGGCACATCTTTATGGAAGGCAGGCAGGATGACCGGTTCTTCAGGCCACCCAAAAGCCTGTGGAAAGGGCCCTGGTTTTTTTGCGGGTAACGCAGGGCACGGAGACAGCCAAGCGGCCCTTATGTCAGATTCTGTCGCCTCTACCCGCCAGCACCCCACCGCGTCGTCTTTTTCAGCTACTGGTTCAGCGGGCACCGACGCAAGCACGGGGAGCTCTTGAGGAACAACCCGATGTGGCATCGGTTTTAGCGGGGACAACCCACTACTGAGGACTACCGCTACGCCTACGATAGGCGCAGCGAAACCCAAAGCAAAGCCCCAGTAGGGTCCCATGGTTAGCCTCGCGGCCTGAACGTCATGTTCATGCCCATCACCATGCCAGGCAGCACCTCAAGCTCGGGGGTCACCCGAAGATTGCCACAGCAGTTCTTGAAGCGCTGACCGGAGCCACATTCGCAAGCCCGATTACGCCGGTAGCTCGGGCCCGCTTCTTGGCGAGGAGCCGCTACAGGCAATGGTTGAGGCGCCACTTGCTCTTGCTGCGCAACCAATGCGCCCGCCAGCAGCTCCATCGCCTCACGGTGAAGCGCGAGCGCCATGGACTCAAACAGGCGCCCCGCTTCTTCGTAGTATTCACGCTGCGGGTCTTTTTGGGCGTAACTGCGCAGGTGGATGCCCTCACGCAGTTGGTCGAGCTGGGTCAGCTGAGCGCGCCAAAGCTTATCTAGCGCAGTCAGGCCCACCAAGTGCAGTTTGCCTCCCGTCATCGCTTCAGCAACGTCAAGCTGGCTTTCGAAGTGAGGTGCCCAAGCCGCGTGCAGCTCCCGAGCAACCGCGGCTGTGTCCTCGCTATGCTCCAGCAGGTGTGCAATTTGAGGGATGTCAGGCGTCCAAGACAACTCGGTGCGGAAGGCTGTATAGACGTCCTCGACAGCAACCTCTTCCAGCATCTGGTCCTTGGGCAACGCGTGATGGGCCGCCACTTGGAACTGAGACTCGCCCCAGGTGGCCAGCAGCTCGCGAGTATCCTCCGTCAACATCTGGTTACGCAGCTTATACACAGCCGCGCGCTGGTCAGCGAGAACACCATCAAACTTCGCCAGCTGCTTACGCTGCTCAAAGCCCATGTTCTCACGGGCCTGTTGAGCCCGGGCGATGGCCCGAGTCAGCATTCCCGCTTCAAGCGCTTCGCCTTCTTCCAGTTGGTTCATCGCAAACCGGCCAAGCCCCTTGCCGAAAACCCGCAGCAGGTCGTCTTCAAGCGACAAGAAGAAACGCGACTCACCCGGGTCACCTTGCCGGCCCGCACGACCACGCAGCTGGTTATCAATGCGTCGAGACTCATGGCGCTCGGCACCAATAACGAACAGCCCGCCAGCAGCAAGCACCTGCTCGCGATTGGCCTTCCAGCGAGTATGCAGCTCAGCTGCCTCCGCGTCACGGCCATCTGCCTTAAGCGCCTTGATTTCTTTCTCGAAGTTACCCCCGAGAATGATGTCAGTGCCCCGGCCGGCCATGTTGGTTGCAACCGTAATGGCCCCCGGTAGGCCCGCTTGTGCAACAACCTCAGCTTCCGCCTGGTTCTGACGCGCATTCAGCAGCGCGTGCTTCAACCCTGCACGGGCCAGCAGCTCTGAAAGTTCATCCGAAACCGCGACCGAAGGCGTGCCCAGCAAAACGGGCTGCCCCTTGGCATGGCGGTCCCGAATCTCGGCCAGGATAGCAGCGAACTTCTCGCGCTTCGTCTTATAAACACGGTCAGGGTAATCCTGTCGAGCGACTGGCCGATGGGTGTTGATGACGCTGACCAGCAGGCCATACATCTCTTCCAGCTCTTCCTTTTCGGTAGCGGCGGTGCCCGTAAGGCCCGCAAGACCACCGTAAAGCCGGAAAAAGTGCTGATAGGTGATAGTCGCCTGAACTTCGGTTTCCGGCTGAATAGCCACGCCCTCTTTCGCCTCGATAGCCTGATGCAGGCCTTCGGACCACCGGCGACCCAGAAGAATACGGCCAGTGCTTTCATCAATGATAGAGACGGTGCCTTGGTCGTCCACCATGTATTGGACATTCCGGGTGTACAGCGTACGGGCCTTGAGCGCGGCGTCCAGTCGGTACAGGTATTCAACTCCCTGTCCGTCATAAAGGTGGGCATGTTCAGCCAGCCAGCCCTGCTCGTGCATCCAATGCTCGGCCTTAGCGTAGCCCTGCTCGGTCAGCGTTGCCCGAAATTCCTTCTCGTCGACCACGAAGTCTTCACCCACAACAAGCGCGTTGGCCAAGCGGGTAATTTTCGGCAGGTGGTCCACCGGAACAGGCGCGGTCTGCGTGATAATAAGCGGGGTGCGCGCGTCATCAATCAGAATGGCATCTGCTTCATCGACGATAGCCAGTGATTCATGGAGTGCCGGCTGAGTCTTGTCTTCCTCGTTAGCCACCATGTGGTTGCGCAGGAAGTCAAAACCAAACTCGGAGTTCACCCCGTAGGTGACGTGAGCGTCATAAGCAACGCGCTTCTCGTCCAGCTGCTGCGTCGAAAGCACAACACGGCAGTCCAGGCCCAGCGCCGCAAACAACGGCGTCATCAGGGCGCAGTCACGCTGAGCCAGGTATTCGTTCACGGTGACGAGATGGACATGCTTGAAAATCAGCGTGGATAGGGCGGCGCCCATCGCGGCTACCAGGGTCTTACCCTCACCCGTGCGCATCTCCGCGATTTGGCCATCCATCAGAACCAGCGCGCCCTCCATTTGAACCGGGAAGGCTTCTAGGCCCAGTGCACGGCGGCCCGCGTCACGAACAAGCGCAAGCGCTTCAGGAAGCTCTTTCTTGAGCTGGTCACGCTGGCGCGAAAGGCGGCCCGCAGACGCGATACGCACCTGAAGCTTACTCCAGGCGAGTTTCAACTGAATATCAGTAAGGGTTTTCGTCGTGTCAGCCAAAGCCATGGCCGATTTAATCAACGACTGGCGCTTGCGCGCCGGAGAACGAAATAGCATGAACAGCCTCCAGTTAGTTCTACTAGGTTACTGGCGGCGAAAATACCTGTCAATTTAATGCCAAGCCGGCCGCAACCACGGTTAGCCACCTGACAATTTTAACCAAATCGACGCAGAACTGCAATCCTGTCAGTCTTTGTGCTTGGCCACTCGCTATACGCAGCTCCTCACTTGGAGACTTCTATGGCAGCCCCTCTTCCCTTTATTGGCAAATCCGATGCATGGCCCCTCCTGGGGCTTGGTGCGGGTATTGCTGCTAGCCACCCTGCCCTAGCGGGCCTAGTACCCTGCGTAGCCGCAATGCCGATGGTCGCGGGGTGCGCACAAAGCTTGGCATACCATCAAATGGTTCGACGCCTGAATCGGATTGATACAAAGTCGGTTGAGAACTTTATTCTCAAGTCGGATGACGCATTTGGCCACCACATGGGCCCGGGAGGCATTCGACTGGGCTACACCCGCGACACAAGCACCCCGCTGGACATCCCCAATCAGTTTCTGCAGCGCCATACCGCAATGGTTGGACAGTCCGGGGTCGGTAAGACTACTTTGGGCGAGTATATCCTTTGGCAGCAAAGCATCCGCGGCGGCGGCTGGATTTTCATCGACGCGAAAATCGATGCGGACACCCGTGACCGCTTGGCCTACATGATGCGGTTGCTTGGTCGTGAGCAAGACCTGTATGTCATGAACATCGACCAGCCGAGCAATTCGAACACATACAATCCTCTCCTTATCGGGGACCCTGACGAAATTTCGTCTCGCCTTTTGAATTTGCTGCCCGCGGCAGAAAACAACCCTGGCGCTGACTTTTACCGCCAACAAGCGGGTTATGCCCTTACCGTGCTAGCCGGTGCCCTGAAGAGCGCCAAGTATCGTTACACGTTTAACGACCTTTCCATCCTGCTGCAGTCCGACAAGGCACTCGAAGAGCTGGAGCGTATGCCCATGGAAGAAAAGCCAAAGGCATCCCTCAAGCTGTTTTTGAACCAGTTCAAAAAGAAAGACCCGAAGGGCAACGTCGCTATCGACATCAACCGGGTCAAGGAAGTTCTCGGCGGTATGTCGGGCCGTATCGCGCTCTTTGCCCAAGGTAAGTTTGGCGAGGTCATGAACACCTATGCCCCCGAAATCGACCTTACTGATATTGTGGTTAACAACAAGTGCCTGTACGTGATGTTGCCCACCATGGGTAAAGACCAGGCAGCGTTGAACTTGGGCAAGATGATTTTGTCCGACTTACGGACAGCGGTGTATAACATCCAGAACCTGAAGTCCTGGCAACGGCCAAACCCCCCGTTTCTTGCCTTTATGGACGAAATGGGCTCGTACACAATGGCAGGTATCGCCCGACTTTTCGAGCAGGCGCGGTCGGCCAACATCATGCTCTTGCCAGCGTTCCAGAGTTTCTCGCAGTTGGCTTCAGTCTCGCCAGAGTTTGCCGACAACATCATCCAGAACACCTGGAACAAGATTTTCTTCAAGTTTGCTTCCAAAGACTCGGCTGAGACCGCTGCAGAAATTGTGGGTATGACCATGAAGAACATCCGAAGTGTTTCGAAGGGCGAGTCCGAAGGCGAGTCTACTCAATCGTTGCGGACCAACCCGATGTCAACCGGCTCTGCAGGGGATAACGTTTCGGAGTCCTGGCGTGAAATGGAGTCCTACAAAGTTTCCCCTGACCAACTGCGGGCGTTGGGAATTGGTGAGTCCATCATTGTCTCGGGCGCGCGGATGTTTCACATTCAGACGCCTATGATGGTACACGCATTTCCTGAGGGCCGGCCGCCTGAGTTTGCGGTCACCCGCTACCCGACGCAAGTCGCTCAGGGTGAGCGCTGCCTGGACCTCGAGCCACGCTACCGCGATTTCCTGATGCAGGTTACGGAAGACGCGCCTGCTCGTGTTGCCCGGGAAGAACGCGAGCTAAGCGCCAAGCGCTCCCCCGTCGGAGACATTACGGTAGAAAAGGACCTTTTCAAGCCCGAGAAGTAATTTTGAATGGCTGATTTCGCGGTGACTACATTCTTGACAATCAACTCAGGAATAACCGATGAAATCAGCCATTCAGGCCCTCACGCGTAAGCTTTACCGTGTAAAGGTTAACGGAGCTCTTCCGGCCACCTTACCCAAGCGCACAGTGATTATTGCTAACCACCAGTCTTTTCTGGATGGGCTGCTACTCAGCACCATGCTGCCCCCAAACGCACTGTTCATTGTTCATACGACGGTGCTGCACAACCCCGCTTTTCGCCAATTGTTGAAGCTGGTCCCGCACCTTGCCATCGATACCACGAGCCCCCACGCACTAAAGCACGTGCTTCGCCTGATTGAACAAGGCCAGCCTATAGTCATCTTCCCTGAAGGCCGGCTGACCACGACGGGGAGTCTCATGAAGATTTACGATGGCGCCGCATTCCTGGCGGCCAAGTCAGGAGCAACCGTCTTCCAGATAACCATTGAAGGGCCGCTTCAAACCCCGTTTTCTCGTGTCTCTCACTTATTCAAGAAGCGCTGGTTCCCCCAAGTCACCTTAACCGTTCACAGGGGCACCGTTCTGGAGATGCCTCTCACGGGGGCCGCCAGGGAGAAGCGTAAGGCCGCGGCGGAAGACATGCGCCAATTGATGATGGCAAACCAGGTTCGAGCTGAGCGGCCACAGACTTTGATGAGCGCGTTCCTTCACGCTCGTGACCTTTATGGACCATCTCACGAAATCATTGAGGAAACCAAGCTGGTTACGGACCCCGATACCGGGAAAGAAGAAGCAGTTTTCCAATCAGAAACCTACAACTCCCTTCTAAAGAAAATATTCGGCATTCGCCAAGTATTGACTCGGCACACCCGTCCCCGGGAGCCTGTTGGAGTCTTGCTCCCCAACTCTGCAGGCGCAGTAGCAGTGGTGCTCGGCCTTTCTGCAGGCAACCGTATCCCGGCCATGCTGAACTACACGGTAGGCCCAGACAGCGTGCAGTCTGCCTTGGTGGCCGCCCAAGTACGCGTGGTAGTGACATCCCGCCTTTTCGTAGAGAAGGCCAACCTGGGCGCGCTGGTGCAGGCCCTTAAGGGCGTTCGGGTGCTCTACGCAGAAGACCTGAAGGAAGAGGTACGCTTCGCCGACAAGCTCTGCGTGGTGAAGGCGATGCTGGCCCCTCGGAGCGCGCTCCCTGCAGAAATGGCACCTGCCGACCCCGCTTTGATTCTGTTCACCTCGGGGTCCGAGAGCCGTCCCAAAGGCGTGGTTCACACCCATGCGTCTTTGCTCGCGAACGTAGCGCAACTTCGGTTGATGGCTGATTTTACCCCGCGCGACAAATTCATGACTGCCCTCCCCTTGTTCCACTCGTTCGGGCTTACTGCGGGAACGCTCTTCCCCTTGATGAATGGCTGTCCCGTCTTTTTTTACCCCAACCCCTTAAAATTCCGGTTGGTGCCGGAGCTCGTATACGACCGTAATTGCACAACCCTCTTCGGAACTTCCACGTTCCTGGCAGGCTATGGCCGCTTTGCGCACCCTTATGACTTCTCCAAGCTGCGCTACGTTATCTCGGGCGCGGAAAAGCTGGCGGAGTCTGTACGGGAGCTCTGGATTCAGAAGTTCGGCATTCGTATCCTGGAAGGCTATGGCGCAACTGAGTGCGCCCCTGTCATCAGCGTGAACACCCCCATGGCTGCTCGAGACCGCACAGTAGGTAAGCCTGTGCCGGGCATGCAAGTAGTGCTGGAGCCTGCTGAGGGCATCACAAAGGGAGGTGTGCTGCATGTCCAGGGCCCTAACCTAATGGCGGGCTATCTCCGTTATGAAACCCCTGGTTTCATTGAACCGCCCTCCTCCTCCAAGGGTATCGGCTGGTACTCCACAGGCGACATCGTTTCCATCGACAACGATGGCTTCCTGGCTATCCAAGGGAGGCTGAAGCGCTTTGCAAAAATTGGCGGCGAGATGATACCGCTAGAAGCCGTCGAAAAGCTGGTGGGCCTAGCCGACGACCAGCACGCCCATGCAGTAGTCAGCCGACCCGACGAAGCAAAGGGTGAACAGCTGGTAGTCTTTACCACCTCAAAGGAGCTCACGCGAGCACAGCTCGTCCAGGCGGGAAAGGCCGGCGGATTTCCGGAGCTCTATGTGCCTCGCAAAATTGTGGTTCTGGAAAAGCTTCCGCTGCTGGGCGCCCTAAAAATTGACTACGTAACGCTTACCAAGTTGGCTGCCGCGGCGTAAGTCGAAACGTTTAGAGCGGCCGGGCTACCCGGCCGCTTTTTTGTGCAACTCCAGCGGACAACCCATTTTTCGTGCCTATACGTAGTAGGTCAACGACCCGTGCCCTGTATTGAGACAACTCTGTCTCACAGGCAGTACGAGGAGATTCAAATGAAACAAGCTCAAGCCAACCACGTCGCTGCCGAAACCGCTACCCCGGCCCCGGCCAAAAAGCAGGAGCCGCGCGTTACCGTTCTCCCTTATATGGGTGAGGACGCCTATGAAGGTGGCCGGCTTACCGTGTCCATTCCCGCTGGTGTTCTGAGCTCGCGCGATGGCACCGGTCTCAATGGTCAGGCTTTCTCGTTTCAGTAAGCCGCACCTCAACCTGTTTTTGTAACCATTCGGCTAGGTCTCCCCCGACCTAGCCTTCTTTTTGTCTGGAAACCTGAGGCTCCGCCCGGATGCGCAGAAAAGAAAGCCGCACAGGATTAACCCCGTGCGGCGAATTGGCTTAGATAGCCGTGAAGAAAACCGAGACGCGCAGCGGATTTTCCGTCGCACTCATGAAATAGCCAGCCCAACGCATCAGGGCAGACCATTCATCCGAAAACCCATAGTGAGTAGCCTGGGCTTCATACGAGGGAAGCATTCTGCGGAGTGTCTTACCCGCAGATACCCCCATGGAAGCCGTGCTGTCGTATGCATCACCTCGGCGAGCTGCCGCTTGAAACAACGGCTGAAGCCCGCGAATAAAGCGAACCTGGGTCCCGTTCTGTGCAAGACAATTCAGGTCGGGGAACGCCATGGCCCGGTAGGCCATGAACCGATAGCTGGACTGATGGAGCAACTGCGCCAACTCTCGCACGAGGGGGTGAGCCACCGGGAGCAACAGAACCTTCTGGTAGTTTTCCGGTGTGCTCTCCACGTCACTCATCAACGGCAGCATCTCCGCGTAAAGCGCGGGAGCGGTGGACCACAACGGACGCTCACGAGTGGCCAACCGTTGCGATTTCTCGATGGCTGCTGCTCGCACTCCCTTTGCCTGCGCCTGGCTGCCGACCTCCTGAAGAACGATGACAGAAAGCAGCTGAATAACCCGGCTGTATTCGGCATAGGACATCTCTTCATAGACATACTTGGAGCCGACCGACGAGTCTTCCGTCCGCAGAAGTTGGACAAGCCCATCGTCACCCATCACCAGCTTTTCAACAATACGCATAACCTTCTCCTAAGATGACCTAAAGAAGGTATAGCGACAGCGAAGCTGTCCGGAGCTAAAGCGCAAAAAAAGCCGCCACAGGATGTCCTGTAGCGGCATAAAGAAAAACGTTAATCTTTCAGCCAAACGTCACCGATTGCCGGAGACACTTCAACTCGAACACCATACTGAGAGAGGAAGTGGTCAGCCGCTTGAACCAGCACATTAGCCAGCGTCCAGCCCATCTCTTCTGCACGGTCCAGCGGAAACTCTGCCAGGATTTCGTCGTGAATCTGGTTAATCAGACATGCGAACACGTCCGGGTGCTCCTCACGAAGAATCCGCATCGACAGACCCAGGATGTCAGCGCCCGTCGACTGGTCTTCATACGACAAAGCCGCATTAAGCCCAAACGCGTAAATCGTGCGGCCACCCAGCGTCACCGACCGATAGATACCAGTCGTAGACCCCGTGGGGCGCTCGCGGGTCGGAATTTTGACCTTTTCGACTTCACGCAAAGCGGTCCAGCAGTGCCACAACTCAATTTCCGGATACGACGCCATCCACGCATCGATAATCGCCTGGCCCTCTTCCAAGGTCCAGTGGATATCGTAGTTTTTGGCAGCGGCCGTAATCAAGCCCAGCGCCTGCATCGCGTACAGCAGCGACAAGTTACCGACTTTACCCGACTGACGCGCGTCCCCGAGTTCCTTTTTCAAGGCCTTCAAGTGCGACGCAATTTCATCATCGGATTTGCCGGCAAACATCGCCGCGGGGTCACGCCCCTGCATAGCCAACGCAGTCCAGGTGTGGATGTCCATCCCCGGAATTGCGAAAGCATCACGCAGGGAACCCCAGGTGAGCTCGCCTCGAGCCATGGCTTTGGTACGAACCTGGGCCAGTGCTCGTGCGAACTTCCGCACGCGAAGGGTTTCGGTGACTTTCCGCCACTTGGACCAGAACGCCTTGTCACGCTTCTCGTTGTCAACGAGACGCAGCTTGGCTAGCTCAGCCTTGGTTTCCGCCTCCATCGCGACGCAACGCGTCAGCGCGATTTCAAGCTTAGCCTCAGTGTCGGCACCCCAAACATAGTTGATGGCATTCAGCAGGCCTTCAACCTGAGGAGCGGTCTGCGTCAGGAACGCGTCGCGAATTTGCATCTGGGCACGAATAGCCAGCGCTTCACCCACACGCATATCCAACGCCGAGAAGTCACAGGAGACAATAGCTTTGCCTACCGCGGCTCGCACCAGGGCACGGAAGTGCTCATCGCGCGGATACTGCTGCACGTTGGTTTCCGACGCCGACAAACGACCCGTTACCGGACCGTGGCCCAGAAGACTGCGAATACGATGGTCATCAGAGCGCGCAGCAAATGCTGCGTTTTCCAAGGCCATCTGTGCAACCTTCTTCGCCTTGCACAGCGCAACCCAGGTTTTGTACAGCTCCTTGGTCGGTCCATGCAATGCTGCGCGCGACTTCCGCAAGTCCTTTTCGCCAATCATCGGTTGCTGGGTCGACTCCGTGTAGGAGAGAACCAGGCCACGACTAGAGAAAGCCTCACCAATAGCAGTTTTCAGCGTTGCCGAAATACCCGCGACCGGCGAACCCAGAACATCCTTAAACGGCGCCAGCGACGGCTCCATTTCCACCAGCTCAGCAGCAAGCTTAGCCATCAGCTCATACTTACCGGAGGCATAGGCCTTGGCTCCTTCCACGGAGAACGGCATGCCGCGCTCACGCAGACGAACGATGTCCAGAACCTGCGGCTCCACCAGTGTAACGGCGGGGACCTTTTCACGAACAGCTTTGTAAGCGGCCAGCAGGTCTCCACCGGGCTCGCAGTCAAAGAGGGCGCACAGCACGGCATACGTCTCGTAGACGTCGTCCGTGGCGTAGCCATAGTCCGTAGCGTCCAGAACTTCCTTGGTCCAGTTCTTCGGTTTCTGACGGCTCTTATCCAGGACCTTCCCGAACATAGCCGCAGTAACGTCAGCCAGGGACCAACCGCTACGCTCAGCGATGAACATGCTGCGGGCGTGCTCCACAAGCTCGGGGTCGCCGAACTCATCTTGGCACAGCCGAGCCATCACCACCGGAAGGTCCGGACGCAGCAGGCGAGCCAGCAGCATACCGTCCAACAACAGCGTAGGCGTCGTGGGGGTCAGGTGACGCAACCAGAACGCATCAAAGCCGACGTTCCAGCCAAAACACGCACCCGTAAGGATGGCGTCGGCCAGGCTCTTCTGTTGGGCCACCGTCAGCGAATCCATGTCGAACGCAACCATCTGAGTTGGACCCGCCGCCACAGCGACATAGGACGGAATCAGCACGGTAGCAACACGGACGCGCAGTCGCGCATAGCCGCCCCCCTCCAGTTCTTTCCGGTTCAGATTCACCGGAGCAGAAAACGGAGTCAGGCCCGTGGTTTCCAAGTCGGTGACTTTCCAGGGAGCTGCTTTGATAGCAGCCACCAGCTTGTCATCCCACTTATCCCAAGGAACTACTTCACCAGTTTCGGGGTCCAGGGCTTCAAACCCAAATCCCATTTGTTGATATTGCATGTTAACGGCCTCCAATTCCGCAAGGGCATGCCTGCCCTAAATGTTGTCCACAAGAGGTATAGGTCCTAGACACGCATGCGGAGAACTTAATACAGGAAAGTTACGTGCGGTAGCCCGCCCAAGCCCTTGACATTACGGTGCTCGCGGCGTATTTTTACTCAAAGGAGTGGGCTATGTGCGATATTCTAGCATTTAAATTGGCAGGCGTGTACAAAAACAAGGTCAGCCCTACGCCTGCCAGTTTTTGCATTGCTGACAGGGACTGGGAGGCCTTAAGCAGGCAGTTCGCCCTGGCCGGCGTGGTGCCTAACCGAGGTTGGTCCTACCAAACGCTTTGGCGCATGATAGCCTATGCGGACCGAGCGCTCACGCCACCACCTGACATTTAATGTGTTGCATGACTCTTGTTGCTATACCTCTTTTAGCAACAGGAGGTCACTATGCTGCGTCCTACTCAAACTCCGGAATACCTGGAGCTGCAGGAACAACGTCACGCTTGCGAAGTCGCTTATGTAGTCCGAACTTGCTTTCCTGATTCCGACAAGGCCAGACGCTACTTCATCCGGTGCGAGGACCATCGCCCACTTATCCAGGTTGAACGGCTCAAGGAGGATGCCCGGGAAGCTTGGCGCCAACACGCCCGAGCACTCAACAATCAACGCCGCGCCGCTTGAGCGCATTTAACGGCAAGGTCACCCCTTGCCGTTTTTCTTTTAGGCTGCCAACTGCTTGAATCGCCCAACCAGGTACTGGCCAATCCCAAATTGAAGCGGCGCAGCGTCGAGCACTTCCTGGAGCGTTAGCTTTTCGATAGTCTTCCCGTGAGCCTTGCACAACAGCTTTGCCGGCAAGCTCCGTTGATAGCCTGCAAACAATTCATATGGGAAAGTCACCGAAATTGTTCGCGCCTAGGCGTAAGGCGCTGACAATTGTGCCCAGTAAGTGCCGCAAAGTTTCTGGGCTGACCGATTACCCGAAAGTTCCGATTTCCCACCCGGTTTGATTATCGGGACACGCCGGCCCTAGGGCCCGCCAAACACGCAAAGGTCACCAAAAATGGCCGACCTGGTGAGCTCTGCCTTAGACCGCGCACGAACAGCTCAAAGCACCTCAGCTAATCACAACAATTTGAGTGACATTTGCGCTCACCTCCTCCGTCACCGCCACTCTCCGGCCAAAACGAGTGACTTTTAGTCCGACGTAGGCTCAGGTCCTGGTAAAGGAGTCGCTCAAAAACCCGAGCCTCAGCAAAAGCATTTTGCGGGCCTCCTAGGCTTTTTCGTCTCACATTGAGCTCTTGCCCAGAGGAGCGGTCCGCAAGGCCCGTATAGCGCGATTGTGAGGTCCGCACCAAGCTGGCAGCACCTAAAAATGCACACACTTTGACCCATAGGCAGCGCAAACAAAGCGTGTATTACAGTTTTTTGGCGATAGAACTAAAACTGTAATAGACATACTGTTTTTGAGCTGTCATACCTGAATTAGTTGACCAGCCCTAATTCGCCATATACCCTTCGCGCAGATAACAGTTGCTGGCCAATGGGTTACGGCAACAACTGTAAGCTCTTTGTTAATTTTATCCAAACCAAGCCTCGAGGACACCATGCAGAATGAAACGCAACTTCAGCTTCGGCCTTACGACACCTCGCTGGGGGTCGAAGACTTGCTCAAGCTAGACGGCCACGCCCGGACTATCCTGGAAAAAATCCGCGACCACATCCTCTCCCCTGAGCCCCGGAAGGTGCCTCCGCTCTTTAGCTCGGTAAGCCTTTCTGCACTGTGCGAGATTAATAAGGCGCGCTTTACGTATCTGCTATCGAAAGGCGACCTACCTACAGGCCAGTCCCAATCTCAAGGGCGTAGCCGGCAATTCACGCTAGCTGAAGTCCAGGAGTGGGTCCGTAAAACGGCCAAACGTTTTGTGCGCCGCCCCGCGGGGACTCCAGCGGTAGTGATTGTTGTGGCGAACTTCAAGGGAGGCTCCACCAAGACGACCACGTGCATGGCCACCGCCCAAGGCCTCTCCTTGCGAGGCTACAAAGTGCTAGTGTTGGACTTGGACCCTCAAGCAAGCCTAACCAACCTCTGCGGGCTGCTTCCGGAGAAAGATGTGCGGATTGAAGACACCATCATGCCGTACATCACAGGTCGTGCAGTTAGCAAGGATGAAACGGCCGCGGAGGCCGCACAACTCGACAAAGAGTGGAATGCCTACTACGGCGACCTGAAGTCCGTTATTCGCAAAACTTACTGGGAAGGCCTGGACATCATCCCGGCAACAAACGCGCTCTATGGGGCGGAGTATCAAATTCCAGCGAACTTCATTGCGTCAAACAAAAAAGGTGAGCTCTATCGTTTTTGGGAGCTCATCCAAAAGCCGGGCCTTGCTCCGGTCATGAACGACTATGATGTAATTTTGTTCGACACCCCCCCTGCCCTCAGCTACTTGACGCTAAACGCGTTGATGGCGGCCGACGGTATCTTGATGCCCCTACCCCCTAAGTCATTGGACTTTGCCTCCAGCACCCAGTTCTGGAGCTTATTCTCCGACCTGGCTAGCAGCTTCCGCTCCTATGGCGTTGATAAGCGCTACGACTTTGTGAACGTATTGCTGTCCAACGTGGAATCGAATGCGGACACCCCAATCGTCCGGGAGTGGATTCAGGCGGCTTACGATAAGATGGTTCTACCAGTAGAAATTCCGACGACTAGCGTTGCCGGCAAGTCAGCAATTCAGTTTGGCACGGTGTATGACGTCTCCCGCTGGGACGGCAACTCCCGCACCTATACCCGAGCCCGCCAGGCCTACGACAACTACATCGAGCTGCTTTGCCAAAAGATTGGCACACGCTGGGCCAATATGGCGAACTCTGCCACCGCCGCAGAAGGAGTAAATCATGAAGGATAAGAAAGCCTTAGCAGGGAGCCTAGCTAGTTTTAAAGCGGATATCCAATCTTCAAGTGGGGAAGGGGAGGGCGCTACGCCAGCGCCGTCTTTGCCTCCGCGCGTGCGTCCCATGACTGGCCCCGGCGGAATGGCGTTGGCGGGTCGCGAACTCCAGGAGAGCTATATTGAGACTCGGGAGGCCCAGGCTCGTGTGAGTGAGCTCGAAGCCAAGGTCGAAGAGCTAATGCAGAAGCAGAGCAACGACCTGGAACTGGACTTGAACGACCTAGTTATCAAGCCCGGCCGGCGCCGCAAGCTGACGCTTGAACAATACAACGAGCTCAAGCACAACTTGGCCAACAACACATTGGCAACACCGGTGTCAGTCCGGGCACTGGGGGGAGGGAGGTACGAGTTAATAGCGGGCCACAATCGAGTCGACATTTACCGCGAGCTAGGCCGACTTACTATCCGAGCGACTGTGCTGGATGTGTCGGAAGATGAAGCTTCCAGGTTGGCCTTCTATACCAATCTGCTTAGCGTCAAACTGACTGACTACCAACAGTATCTCGGCTTTAAGGTCCGGCTGGAGGAGAGCGGAAAATCTCTGCGGGAGTTGGAAGCAGAGTCTGGCGTTTCAAGGTCCAGCATCAGTCGCTTGATGTCATTCGACAAGCTGCTGCCAGACTTGCTGGCTGCCATCGAGAACGCGCCAAACAGCGACTGGTTTTCCGCTTATGCTGCTGAGGCGATTGGCCGGATGACGCCCCCCGAGCAGCAAAAGGTTCTCGAGTTTTTACCCTTGCTCCAGGCTGAAAAGCTCTCCTTAAGCGCCTTGATTAACAAAGTGAGCCTAGCCCTAGCACCCAAAGAAAAAGCCGCCCCTGCGCCTCGCCATGAGTTTAAGTTGGGCCAAAAAGTGGTCGGCGAGCTTAGGCACAACAACCGCGGGCTTTCGCTCACCTTCAGCAAAACGGACATTCTTAGCCCTGAGCTGGTTGAAGCCATCAAAACTACGGTAGCCGAGCACTTGGCGGCCAAAAAGTAGTGTCCCAGTTAGGGACAGCAATTAAATCAAACACTTAACCTTAGAGCTTGCGCCCGCCCCACCGCGGGCGCTGCTCATTATGAGACCCTGGTTAGGTTGAACCGGACTGTCCCAGTTAGGGACAGCAGCAAAATCAACTACTTAGCCTTTGAGCTTGGGCGAGCCCTCGTTCCGGGCTGCAAAAAAAAGCCCCAGCGAGTGCCGGGGCTAAAGCGTAGCTTTAAAGCGGAATGCCGAATATGAACTGGTCAAACGCGTTATGCGTAAGGCCAACAATTCGATAGGCCTCGCCCTTAAACGGGCCTTTAGCGGGAGAGACAACCTGGCCCAGCTGAAGGGAAGAGAAGGCCTCCTTCAGCTCAGCTTTGAGCAGCCGAGTGCCTTCGGTAGAGCCCACCACCGTAGTAACCGGCCACTTCTCACAGACGATATCGGAAGGAGGGAGCCCGCAATTAGAGCGATACTCTTCAACTTCTTTAAGCGTAGCAACGCGCCCCAGGTAGTGGCGATTGCCACCAAAGGTGAGCTGAATCACAACAAACGGAAGGTCGTTTCTAGTCATAGGCTGCAGCATGATTTATCCTTGGAGTGTCCTAAAAGAGGTATAGGCAACGACGCTAAGCGCTATACCTTCTTTCAGGACAAAAGGAGTTTGTATGGCATTCGGAATGTTGGCCGCCGATTTCGGCGGCGTATCGCTCCCTCTTCAGGTATGTCATTCTGCGGCGGGCTACTATCTGGGCACCCTTGACGGCGATGGTTTTCCTTACTCCCGTGAAAGTCAGGAGTATTGGGCCGACCGTAGTGCTGCGGAAGAAGCGCTTGCAAGTCGCCGACCCTGGACCCAACGGGACCATCCGTAGGCTTCACCCACAAGGAACCCTATGTTGCCCGTAACATTCAATGTGCGTCAGGCTGGTTGTTGCATGACTGCCGCGCGAATCATTGCGGGGAAGTTGCTGAAAGAAGGCAAGTCTCCCGTAGTGGTCGAAGGTTGGATTCAGTTCGTCGATGAAGAGCACCGGGGCGCCGATTTGCGCTTTGCCCACACCTGGGTGGAGCTCGATGGCGAGTTGCTGGACCCGACGTTGGAACAGTTTAGCGAGTATCTGGATTTCTACTCCTTTGAGCGGGAATACCAGGAAGTTCTGCCGGCTAGCGATTACCTGAACCGCGCGGAAAGCCCCGTCCTTCCCCGAAGTCTTCTTCAGGGATGGCCACATCCCCGCTGATTGTCAGCCTTACCTGATGACGACTCGCTACTCTTAACTTTTAGCGCCCCTCCTGGGGCGCTTTCTTATGCGGCCCGGCGTCCACTAGTAGGGGTGCGAGCAAAGAAAATGCCCCTCAATCGAAACAACGAATGAGGGGCTGCAAGTAAAAATTACTAGGCAGTGGTCTGGTGGATGACCACTATGACCACGATGTTGATGCGCCGCTTAGGACGAACTGTGCGGCTGGCAAACCGTTACATGAGCCTCAAGCGGAAAGTTTAGGGCCCACTTTTTAGTGCCCACAATAGGCTCAGCCACGCGCCCGAAAAGTTGATGCTTGGCCTTGTACTCGAGAGCTTCCTGTTCCGAATTAAACGATGATTTCATGCTGTTGCTCCGCTTGCGATTAAAGGGCTTGCTTCTCGAACACGTGAACCTCACCCCCGAAGCATCTTTGCAGACGCCCAGGAACTTGAAAAACCCCGCTCGACAGCGGCGTCTTCGCTAACGGAATACGACAACAAAATGTTGCCAGCGTCCTCAGAACAACGTGAGTCAAAAGTCACTTGTGCTTCCTTTCTGCCGCAGTTCGGCAAAACACGGTAAAAGATGGCCTACTGAGAGGTATAGCGCTCAGCTCGAGCACCTGTGGAAATAGCCGGCCGTAGCGTCAGACACAAAAAAGCCTACCTCGGGGTGAGGTAGGCCATAAATACATCAACGACGGCGTGAGGCACGGTCGTGTGCCCTGTGAAGCGTGCCGTGATGCGTGGCAGCGTGAGCCGCAAATCGCAGCTTAGTCTTGAAGTCGTCCGAAAACTCTTCACGACCAATTCCGGAGATACGATAATCCCCGAAAGCGAATGGCCGACCAAAGGTCTCCATAGCGGCTTCATCTGCCAAGCGATTCCAGTCGGCTTTCAGTCGCTCGGCGGCTTCTCCGTGCTGAGCTGCAAGCCGTTCATGCTCTTCCTTAGTCCAGCTTTTCCCCAATCGCTTGAGGACGGTAGCCGCGTCACCATCCGTGGTTGCTTGAAACACGGTAATCTTGTTGGTGTAACCGCGAAGCTTGGTGGCGATGTGATAAACCGGATTGTCGAGTTCCGGGCAAAGACAATGGGTGCTCATGGCAGACTCCCTGTAGTTAACCTAAAAGGTATAGCCACAAGTCTTGGCTTTAGTCGTCATCAGGTCCGACAGCATTCACGTATTGAGCTAGCTTGCGGAGTGCCGCCGCGCGCTTTGAAGTCTGGGTATGGATATACAAATCGGTGATGTCGCCGCTACTGTGCCCCAAAAGCTCCTGAACGTCTTGCTTGCTTACTGAAGCCTCCAGGGAAAGCGTAGCATTGGTATGGCGCAGCCAATGAGTAGATGCTTCTTCCAAGTGAGCCGCATCTCGAGACGAGCTCGCCTTACTTGCCGCCCACTTAAAGAACGCCTTGAGCGCACGATACACCTGAGAATGTGACAAGGGCTGGCGGGCGCCAAGGTCACCAGGATTGGCCCGCCAAGCACCGCCGCCGAGCGTGTTGAACAAGTGAGTCCCTGGCACCCAATCGGCCAACCGGTCTGGTAGGCCTTGCGCTTTCCCATAGGCTTCGATGGCTAAAAGGGCAGGGCCCTCTACGACAACTTGTCGTAGCTTATGGCCTTTCCCTATCACATCAAGCAGCCACTGGTCGGGCACAGCGCCGGGCTTCAGCCCTGGGCTAATGCGGCCCGCCCGCACTGGCTTAGCCACCGCAATACTGGCGAGCTCGCTTAGGCGAAGACCTAGGAGCTGGGCCAGGTTGGTCAGCGCCCAAAGACGGTAGTATTTCTCATCGCGCGGTAGCGTCTTGAGACATCGCTGGCAGTGTGCCCACTGGGCCTCCGTTAGGCTATGGTCGGTGCGCAAGACAAATTCCTTCGCCTGCTTCGGAGGAACCGCGTCCCATGGATTGACAGCCAGGTATCGCTGGCGACAGAGCCACTCAAAGAGGCCTGTCAGTATAGTCAGGGCCAATCGTTGGCTGGTGGGCGCCAATGGCCCGGTGAAGGGACGCCAATCCTCGCTTGTGCGGGGAATGGCCTTGGGGCCCACCCAATCTTCTCGCCGTGTCTTCCAAAACCATAGTCGGCCGACTTCAAGCGAGTCCAGGAATTCTCGGTAGGCCACGCAATCTTCGGTTTTCGCGGAGGAGAGGGCTTTGTCACGTTCAAAGACCATCCACAGTAGAAATCGCTCGACTTGCCCCCGATAGCTGCGCTGGGTGTTTTCGTTCAAGGGGAGGGTGGATAGCCAAGCCTGCACTGCGGCAAAGTCGTCGTTCGCTTCAAGGGTAGGGCTTATCTGTCGATTAGGGCCGGCTCGCCCTGATAGCTCATCCGGCATCAGCAGGCGTTCGAGGGGGACGATACCCATGGCAGCTGCTGGAACGTAAGCGCGGGCCAAAGACTTGGAAGCGACGGGACTCATCAGCTGGTTTTCTTCAAGCCAGCGCTGCAGCCGTTGAGCACTTACAGGGCCCATCTTTTCGACACGACGATGCCAGGTTGGGCCATGCCGTTCTATCAGCCGGACCACATCGGCTAGATTTTTCGCTCCAAAGGCGCTCAGGCGATTAGCGAGCGCCGCATTCAACCAGCTATCCACAGGGTCGGCGCCTTGCGGTGCGACGGCAACCCATCCCTCAAGCCAGTTTATCGTTTCGCGTAGCTTGGTCAGCAATCGAGCGTTACGTTCAGCCTTACGGAATACCTCGGGGTCTCCCTTTTCCTTGTAGCGTTCCTGGAATAGGGCGATGAGCTCGGCTTCGGTGTAGAACGCTTCGGGGTCGACCTCCGCCTGAAAGTCCTCAAGCGTAAGGTGAGCCGGAACGCCCGAAGAGGGGAGGGGGCTTGCCAGGGCTTTGAGCTGCGCGGGTGTTAGTCGCAAGACACGGGCGAGGGTAGGCTTCGCTCGTTTGGCTGCAGCTACCAGCTCATCCTGAAGCCAGCGCAAGGTTTTCTTTGCTTCCGGCAGGTCTCGACCGGAAGGTATCGGTCACCCAGGTCGGCCAGGTCCAGGCCTTCTAGCCAGCCGCGGTAGAACGCGAAGTGCCCAATATTGATTTTGCGCGCCAACGATAGCTGGGGCAGACGGGCACTGGCGAGAAGGGAAGGAAGACTAAGGGCTTGACTGGTCAAGGGTTTCGGCGGGGAAGGGGAGGAGCGACGTCAGGATAGGCGAAAAATTGGAAAAAATCCATAGGCGTGATTATTTCTTTGACATCCTCACCGCCCTGAAGGACGGTGATTCCCACCCCTTACGAGGTGAGGTTTCCCTCAACAGGACGGCCATGCCCGGCCGCAGCCGCTTTCGCGGCCTTATTCACTGCAAGCTTGGTTTTACGCTCCTGCGCT